>Ga0302315_10000848_pt1 | contig 33147 bp, 28 predicted proteins | sample III_Palsa_N3_1_FD_200532 | JGI IMG/M metagenome (GOLD analysis project Ga0302315, IMG submission 200532) | Peat permafrost microbial communities from Stordalen Mire near Abisko, Sweden - III_Palsa_N3_1 | ecosystem: Environmental > Terrestrial > Soil > Palsa > Peat permafrost | place: Sweden...
GAGGTGCTTTCATTGCCGCCAAACACCCAGTCGCCGTATTCGCGTACGAGTCCTTTGACATCCCATCCCGACCATCCCGACGGATAATCATCTCCGAACGCAAAGCACTGGTCGCCGGGGTGCTCCGCATGAGTAATTTCGTAGGCTGCTCGGCACCAGTCGGTATGGTCGCCGTCCGTTTCATTGAAGTTTGGCTCCCAGAACAGAAGGCAGGCATGGTTTCTGTCCCGTCGAATTAGCTCTCGAATATTGCGGAACGAGGTCTCAACGAACGAATTGTTCGAATGGAAAATCTGCCATCCTGGAATAGGCGCCTGCACGAGAAGCCCAATTTCATCGCAGGCCGCGAGGAAAGCCGGATCCTGGGGATAGTGCGAGAGTCTTACAAAATTGAGGCCGGCTTCCTTGATCTTAATGGCATCGCGGCGCTGCGCGTTTGGAGACAGGGCATAACCGATGTACGGGTATTCCTGATGCCGGTTTGTTCCACGCAGGCGCAACTCCTTGCCGTTAAGCAGAAGTCGATTTTTAAGCTCTATCTTCTTGATGCCGATCCTGGTCGAGAGCGAATCGACGATGACGCCGTCCTGTTCGACGACGGTTTCGAGAGTGTAGAGATAGGGCTGATCGGGATGCCACAGGCACGGCCTTTGAACGTCCAGCAGATTTATCAGATGATGGCTGCCACCCTGTGCGATCATGACGGGTTCGCTGCTGCTTACGGCGGCAACGGCGCCCTTGTGATCGACGATTCTGCTGCGAACGGCGCAACGGCGCGCGGGATCCAGTCCCTTGTTTACAATATGCGTTTTGACCCGGACGCTTGCCAGTTCCGTGGAGACATGATCGTAGGAAACGAATATCCCTCCTCCGGCTTCGATGTCGGCCGTAATCGGGTCGGAAATGTGGACGGGGTTGGTCACCACAAGGCGGGCGCCTCGATACAGGCCGCCGGAATAGAAGAAGTCGAGATCGCTGGTTGGTTTGCCGGGCGGGCAGATATTGGTATCGCGGTTGTCCAGGCGCACGTCAATTACGACTCCGATTTGGATTTCGGAGGTAATGTCTACGGCAAATGGCAGATATCCACCCAGATGCGTGGACTTGTGCGTGCCGTTCACCCAGATATCGGCGATCTGCATGGCGGCTCCGAACACCACCGAAACGGATTTCCCTGTCCACGAGGGATCCGCGAGAATCTCCCGGTGATACCAGCAGACGCCCTGCCATGGGTGCTGCACATCGTGCTCTTCCATGCGGGCCGTATGAGGAAGAGTAACCGTGTCCCAGGCACTGTCGTTAAAGCAGGGGATTACGCGCCCGGAATTGGGATCGCTGCCTATTATGGATTCCGCCCGGCTGAACTTCCAACCGGTATTAAATGGGAGATCGATCCTCTTTGACATGCAGTCCTCGTTAAAATGTACGCGTGTTCATTGCGACACGCCCATTCTACAACAGGTTCTAGATTCTGTCAAGGGGTTTTAAATTTTCGCTCTCTTGACAGCGTTTTACTCTCCGTGATAAACTGTACACGCGTCCAGATTGCCTGGAAAATTGCAGGGAGCGTTAGATGAAGAATCCGACTCGAGACGATGTTGCGCGGCATGCCAGGGTATCTGGAGCCACGGTTTCCCGTGTCCTGAGCGGCCGGGGCGATTCGATTTCCGACGATACCCGGCAGCGTGTTCTTGAGGCCGCACAGCACCTGAGCTACCGGGCAAACCACAGCGCTCGGGCGCTGGCCACCGGGCAGACGAATCTGGTTGCGTTGTGGATAAACCACCTCAATACCCCTTTTCACTCGCAGATCGCCCACATTATAGGTTTTGAGCGCAAGCCCAGCCAGTATAGGGTTCTTATAACAGAACTTGAGGCTCTTGATGCCCCTCACGCCGAAGAAGCGCATTCGGAGTTTGTGGATGGACTTATCGTCCATGAAGGACCGGAGCGTGTTCGGGCGTTTCAGGAGGTCTATCCTGCGTCTCGCCTGCCTGTGGTCACTATCGGCGCGGCCTTCCTGGAAACGACCGACTATGTTGGGGTGGACCTCTTTGCAGGACAGATCGAAGCGGTTAAGCATCTCTATGCGATCGGCTGCCGCCGGATTACCTATCTGGTCAATGAAGATGCTTCCCGGTTGGCCGATGCGAGATCCAATGGCTACGTGACCATTATGCAGGAGCTTGGGTTGCCTGCGGAGTATATCCGCACTCCCATACTGGATCAATCCCGGGCAACAGCGCGTCAGGCTGTGCGTGATTACGTGGAGCGGCAGGGTCACCCGGACGCCATTATATGTCTCAACGACGACATGGCTATCGGCGCCAACCGGGCATTGCGGGATTTGGGCATCCGAGTTCCGGACGATGTCTGCCTCGTGGGGTGCGACGGGATCGAAGAGACTATCTATCAGGTGCCTACCATTACGACCATTGTGCAGCCGCTTCAGGAGATGTGTGCGCTGGCTTGGACGTATTTGCAGGCGCGGTTGGAGGATCCGAGTATTCCGCTGCAGCAGACTACGCTTACTTCGCGGTTGGTGATTAGGGAGTCTACGCGGCGGGGTTAGTCCTTGACACATTGTAAATTCAATAGTAAAATGTACGCGCGTACATTATGATTTTAAACAGGACACAGATGACCAGAAGTCAAATCACACACCCCATAACCCAGTTCTTATTCTGCCTTACGCTTCTGATTCCTGGCTGTTCTGCGTCTAATCGTGGAAGCGAACAAAGCTCATTATTAACCCAGACCGCTTCCGGAAATCCACGGGGCGATATCACTGTCTGGAGCTGGAATATAGCCGCAAAAGCTTTGATGCAGGCGACGCCGGCGTTTGAGCGAAAGCATCCTGGTGTTCATGTCCACGTCGAAATGACTGGGGCGCGGATGCAGACCCGTATTATGCTTGCGCTTGCCGCAGGGGTGGGCGCGCCGGATGTTGCCTCTTTGCAGCAAACCGAGGCTCCGTACTTTATATCAACCAGACAATTTACCGATCTGACACCGGTGGCGGAGAAATATCGGTCCATGTTTCCGCGGTCGGCCTGGAATAACTGCACCCTGAATGGCCGCATTTATGCGATTCCGTGGGATTTGGGTCCGTGCGCTATTTACTACAAGCGCGATCTATTCCTACGATACGGGATCGACCCGAACAGGATCAAGACATGGGACGACTACATTGCAGCCGGTCAGGAGATACTGCATAAGTCCGGGGGACGGACGAAGATGCTTCCCTTGGGCTCGAACGATTTGGAAAGCATGTTCGAGCTGTTGATCGAGGAGACGGGGGCTCAGGTCTTTGACGGTGACGGTCGGATTGCCATTAATTCCGCACAGTCGCGGCAGGCGCTGGAGATTATCCGCCGCATGCGTGCCGCGGGCATCTGTTCCGATGTTCCGGCGTATAGTCAGGAATGGATGGCCGGATTTAATGACGAGAGCATTGCGACCTATCCCGGAGCGTTCTGGCTGTCCGGGACTATCGAGGACAGTTCGACGGATTACACATCCAAGAAGGGCAACTGGGCTGTATTTCGGCTCCCGTCTGTTGTTCCCGGCGGCATTCACGTGTCCAATCTGGGCGGATCCGTGCTGGTGATTCCGGCGCAGTGTTCGAACAAGACGGCTGCCTGGGCGTTCGTCGAGTACGCGCTCTGCTCCCGTGAGGGGCAGTTGTCTCTCTACCAATCCGAGAAGCTCTTTCCCGCCTTCCTGCCCGCGTTAAAATCGCCGGCGATCGATGCCCGCGATCCCTTCTTTGGCGGTCAGCACGTTGGCAGCTTTTTTGCGGAGGGTGTGACGGATATTCGGCCGCTCAATCGTACGAAGAACTGGACGGAAGCTGTGGGGTATTTGCAGCAGGACCTTAGCCACTGGGCATCGACAGGGATGAACGATCCGGGATTTTTCCATCGTCTCGAGCTCAAACTCGAAAGCCGTCTGGATGAACCCTCTGCCAGGTCAGGAGACAGCCAACAGTGAACCCGCAGTGGATAACCCAGGTCAGGCGATATCGCCACTTCTATCTCTTTATATCGCCGTTTTTTCTTTTGTTTGCTGTGTTCGGGCTCTACCCTCTTCTTTTCTCGCTTTATTTGAGCTTCGTTAAGTGGGACGGCATGACGGCGATGCAGTGGGTGGGTCTCGGCAATTTCAGGAGGATGCTGGACGACGATATTCTGCGGCGATCTCTCTGGAATACCTTGATCATAGGCCTGCTCTATGTTCCTCCCATGATGATCATGGCCTTTGTCTTTGCCCAGCTTTTGAACGCTCCGTGGCTGAAGCTGAAGGCGCTTTATCGCGCAGCCCTGTTTGTGCCGTGTGTTACGCCCATGGTGGTGATTGCCGTCGTTTTCGGCGTGATTTTTAGCCCCGAGGATGGAGTGCTGAACTTCATTCTACAGCGAATCGGTCATCTGCTGCCGTTTCTGCATTTCCAGGGAGAGATCCCATGGCTTACCAGCGAGGATTGGTCGAAGGTCTCCGTGTCCATCCTGGTAGTCTGGCGGTGGACAGGCTACAACATGGTCTTGATGCTGGCTGGCCTGCAGGGGATTCCTGCCGACTACTACGAGGCGGCGGAAGTAGACGGCGCAAGCGCCTTTCAGCGGATGTGGCATATTACTCTGCCCATGATGCGGCCGACTTTCAGGTTTTGCGGGCTGCTCTCGCTGCTTGGCACGATTTATATGTTCGATGAAGTCTTTGTGCTGACGAACGGAGGGCCGGGAACGTCGTCGACAAACTTTGGCATGTATCTCTTTAACATCTCTTTTGACCAGTTCAAGTTTGGGTATGCATCGTGCGTCGCCTACAGCGTTGCGATTTTTGTCTTTGCTGCAGCTCTGCTTGTAAATCGGCTGAACCGCGGCGAGCAGGAGGGGGCGTAAGTCATGGGATTATCGAGAAGTGTCCGGTTGTCGGTCTACAGAGCCCTTATTTGTATGTTGCTCAGCGCAATGGCCATTCTTTTTGCGTTTCCGCTCTATTGGCTTTTGATCTCGGCGTTTAAGTCTCAGGCCCAGATTTTCGCGTCACCGCCGCTCTGGGTTCCGCATCCCATTATAGGCAAGAACTTTACGGATCTCTATCGTGAGACCAATTTGCCGCGGGCTTTTTTAAATTCTGTGGTGGTGGCGGCTGGCAGCGTGGGGTTGTCTTTGTTTCTTTGCTCTCTGGCGGGATATGCCTTCGCCAAGTTTCCCCTTGCGCCAGGGCACGGCAAACTGTTCGCTTTCGTGCTTGGCACTATGATGATCCCGAGCGCCGTTACGTTGATTCCATCGTTTCTCGTTCTGGTAAAGATCCACTGGATTAATACCTACTGGGCGATGATTGTGCCAGGAGCTGTGGGCGCTTTTGGGATTTATTGGATGCGCCAGTATATGAGTGCGAACGTCCCGAACGACCTGATCAATGCTGCTCGGATCGACGGCTGCTCGGAGTTTGGCATCTATTGGAGAATCGCTTTGCCCATAGCGCGACCGGCGCTAGCGGCGCTGGGGATTATGCAGTTGATTGCTTCGTGGAACAGTTTGATGTGGGCTTTTATTGTGCTGAGGACGCCGGATATGTTTACACTGCCCGTCGTGATCTATTTGCTGCAGGGAGAGATGCGGACGCCTTATGGGATGTTGATGGCGGGTGGGTTGTTGACGGCTTTGCCGCTTGTGGTGGCCTTTGTGGTTTTTCAGAGGCAGTTTATTGCGGGGATTACTTCTGGGGCGATTAAGCAGTAGGCTCCCTTCTTCTCCCACAGGATGGGGAGAAGAGGGAAGAGGCCACTTCGTGGCAGGGCCCAGAGTAGGACCGATAGTACCTCTAGTCGTCGGCGGAGCGGGGGAGTTTGATTGAGACGGTGGTGCCTTCGCCTAGAGTGCTTGCAAACTTTAGCGTGGTGTTGTGCGCTTCGGCGATGCTTTTGCAGATAGCGAGGCCGAGTCCGGTGCCTCCGGCCATGTTGCTGCGTGATGGATCTACCCGATAGAAGCGTTCGCCTATGTGTTCCAGGTGCTCGGTAGGAATGCCTTCTCCGGTGTCGCGCACGGAGAGGATGACTGAATCCCCGTCTATTTTGGCTCCGAAGATTATCTTGCCTTGAGAGGGCGTGTGGCGGACTGCGTTGGCCAGGATGTTTCCAAACAGACGAACGAGCATTTCATAGTCGCCATCGATGCAGAGATTGGAAGCGAACGGCATCATAGCGAGTGCCGGGAGGTTGCCTTCGCTCGATTTGACGGTTCGAAGGGTGCCTATCGTATGGTCGAACAGGTCGTGTATGTTGACCGATTCCCGCTGGATGTTTATCTGATTAGAATCGGACCTGGCGAGCAGCAGCAGGTCGAGGACGAGCTTGTTTGTGCGGTCCACGGCTGCATCGGCTTCTTGCAGTGCGCTTCTGTACTCTTCCACTGTAGTCGCTCCGGCAAGCGCCAAGCTTGTGTTCGCCTTGATCACGGTGAGAGGCGTGCGAAGCTCGTGCGATGCATCGGCTGTAAAGCGCTTCTGCTGTTCGTAGGCCTGCCCTAACTGGGTGAAAGATGTTTCGAGACGTCCAAGCATTCCATTAAACGTCCGAGCAAGGTCTGAGAACTCATCGTCTCCTACAACAGGCAAACGGCCAGATAGGTTGTGCGCTTCGATCTTGCCGGCAGCTGCCGTAATTTGCCGTACAGGCCTGAGCATTAAATCGGTAAGAAAGGCTCCTCCAATCCCTGCAAGCAGCAGAGCGATTGGAATGAGCTTGAGCAGAGTGCGGGTGACATCGTTGACTTCCTCGTACAAATCATCCAGCGGACGGGCAATCTGGATCACGCCCATCTGTTTGCTGTCCTTCATGACAGGCAGTGAATACACGCGCAGAGTGTGTTTGTCGGCCTCGATCACACTGTAGGTTGCAGCCCCATTTGCGGCAGTCTTGAGAGCCGACGCGTCGTATGGAACGGCATCAAAGGGCATCGTGGAATTGCCGTTTTGGCCGAAGAAGCGAGGACGTCCGCCAGGCGGCGGGGCCAGAGGGTTGTTCGAGTCTCTGTTGTTATTCGGGGGTCTCGAGCCGTCTGGCGGCGGCGCACCGGGGAACTGGCCGGCACCCTGCGGGAAGGGGGCGCCGTTCCTAAACTGCCCGCCTCCTCCGCCCTGGAATTGTCCCATAGCAGATCCGGGCGGAGGGCCAAAGCCAGCGCCGGGTGGAGGGCCGCCGTCTGGACCCGGAGGCCGCATAAAATCATCGTGGTGACGGAATCCGCCGAAAGGGCCGTTGAAATTGCCATCGTCGCGGTGCGATACCCAGTCCGCCATGTTATGAGCCGGCCGCGACATCGATTGATCGAGATCGTTGATCAGACTCGTCTTAATGGTATAGCGAACCACTGCACCGAAGAGGACCAGCACAAAAGCAAGCACACAGATATTGAGCACAGTAAGGCGGAGACGCACCGAATTCAAGCGCATGGGTCAGGCCGCTTCCTGTGCTTCGGGCGCTTTCATGACATAGCCCAGACCGTGGGCCGTGTTGATCAGCTTGATGTCGAAGCCGACGTCTATCTTTTTACGCAAGAGTCGGATATAGACATCCACTGTGTTGGAATAGCTGTCTTCATCCATCCAGACGGTTTCCTGAATTATGTCTCGGGTGAGGATTTGGCCTTCGTGGGAGGCGAGGGCTTCGAGCAGAGTATATTCACGGGAGGTCAGGTTTATTTCTTTGCCGCCGCGCGTTACACGGCGCAGGCTCGTATCGATCTCTAAATCGGCAACTCGGATAAGTCTGGTTTTATGGACTCTATCGCGGCGGATAAGGGAGCGCACGCGTGCGAGAAGCTCCAGGAAATGGAAGGGCTTGGGAAGGTAGTCGTCGGATCCCATATCGAGACCCTTCACGCGGTCATCCACGGTGTCTCGTGCAGTCAGCATAAGAATGGGGGTATTCACGGTGCGCTCGCGCAGTTCGCTGCAGATTGCCCAGCCGTCCATTCCGGGAAGCATCACGTCCAGGATAATCAGGGAATACGTGCCGGTAACTGCACGCTCAAATCCTTCTTTTCCGTCGAATGCCTGGTCGACGTCAAAGTGTTCGCGTACCAGTCCAGCCTTAATCACCGATGAGATAGATCGCTCATCTTCGATCAATAAAATTTTCATGCCGTCCCCCGTAGAAGTCCGCTGTCCGTTTACAATACTATGTTAACCCCTCAAAGTGAAAATTCCATTAAAGAGATTTAACAATGCCCGGGGGTAATGGTTGAAGTCTACCCATCAATACGGTTGTTCCAACCTTGCAACCGGTATAATATGCTTGTCTACTTGTAGTGATCATAATGCCATTAACAGATTTTACGCTGGTTGATGTGCTCCAGAAATGGGCGCAGGAAAAGGGATCGAAAACGGCGTTTACGTGTCTGTCCGACGACGACTCCGGCGCGCGCGCGGGCGACATCTCCATCAATTTTTCCGAGCTTGACCGATTGGTTCGCGGCATTGCCGCCGAACTTCAGGACCGGGGAGCTGAGGGGGAGCGGGTTCTGCTGCTTTATCCGCCCGGGATCGATTTTGTGGCGGCGTTTCTGGGGTGTCTTTATGCGGGCGCTATTGCGGTTCCCTCTTATCCGCCAGCCCCATCGCGGCGCGACCGAAGTTCAGGAAATAGACTACTGGGCATTATTCACGACGCATCTCCTGCTCTTGTTCTAACGACCAGCTTGCTGCGAGCCAGGGTTGAGAGCCTCTTTGATGGTTCGGGATTCGCCGGCGTGCCGGTTTTTGTAACGGATACAGCCGCTGAGGATGCTTCATCTGGCTGGGTTCGTCCGGATTTTCTTGCGAATCAAACGGCGCTCTTGCAGTACACTTCCGGGGCGACCGGTCCCCCAAAAGGCGTGCTGATAAGTCATACGAATCTTTTGGACAACCTCGGGTTAATTCACTGCGCACTCGATATTACCGAAGAGGATACCGGTGTGAATTGGCTTCCGCCCTACCACGACATGGGGCTGATTGGCGGCCTGCTGCAGCCTGTTTATGAAGGTTCCAAAGTGACGCTGGTCTCCCCTGTGGCCTTTTTGCAGCGTCCGTTTCGCTGGCTTGAGGCGATCTCTCGAACCCGTGCGACTGTGAGCGGCGGGCCGAATTTTGCTTACGATCTGTGCGTAAAGCGAATTACCGCGGAACAGAAAGATCTGCTTGATTTGAGCTGCTGGCGGGTTGCGCTCAATGGGGCCGAGCCAATAGTTCCGTCTACACTCCATGCTTTTGAAACGGCCTTTGCATCCTGCGGATTTTCCGCGGGCACGTGGTCCCCTTGTTATGGAATGGCTGAAACCACTCTTTTTGTTTGCGGCGGACCCAGGAAGAATCGCCCTTTGAGCCGTCGTTTCGATAGGGCTGCTCTTGAAGACAACCGCGCTGTGCTTCTTAACGATACTGAGACTGCAGGATCCGATCTGGCTATTTGCGGTTCTCCACCGTCTGGAGTCCGCATTCTTATTGTAGATTCGGCTACGTGTAAAGAGGCGGCCGATACGACTGTTGGAGAGGTCTGGGTAGGGGGCCTCAGTGTGGGACAGGGATATTGGAACAATGCGGAACTGACCGGACATGCGTTCCAAGCGTACCTGTCTGATACCGGTGAAGGCCCATTCCTGCGGACTGGGGATCTCGGATTTTTGTTTGATGGCGATCTGTTCGTAACGGGCCGTCTCCAGGACCAGATTATTCTGGGCGGTCGCTGCGTTGCTCCCCAGCATCTGGAAAGCGTTGCAGAGTCAAGTCATGGGTCGCTGCGTGCAGGGGCGAGCTCGGCATTCCTTACTCACCCGGTGGATTCCGGTTATGTGATTGTAGTGGCGGAACTGGAGAGGGAAGCGCTGAACAGTGTCGACCCGGAAAGTGTCATCGCCGCCGTGAGAGAAAATGTGCGCCGCAAGTGCAGCGTGGAACTGCACTCTGTTCTGCTGCTAAAAACGGCGACCATCCCAAAAACTACCAGCGGCAAACCACAGCGTCATGCCTGCCGTGAACGCTATCTCGCCGGTAGCCTGGATTGTGTCGCTGAGTGGACACATGCTGTATCCGTGTGAGATTGTCGTCCAAGGATGGTCGTTACGTTTCGATAGACCATGCTGACCGAAATATTATTCAAGCATTCCCGAGCCGCGCACCCACCCTGGCCAGCTGATCTCCCACCATAGCAGGGAGAACACGGCAGCGAGAGATAGACGTTTTCGTGGATGTCTCCCCAGGGGCCGATCAGATGGGGCGCTGTTGGACCAAATATCCCGACACTGGCTTTATTCATTGCAGCTGCAAGGTGTAAAACCATTCCGTCGCAGCCCACCACTACGTCGCTCGATCTGATGAGTGCCGCCAGGTCTGGAAAATTAGTTTTACCTGCAAGATTAATCCCAGAACAGTCGGCGATAGAGAGGACTTCATCTACTTCCCCGCACAGAGAATCATCCCCGACAAAAACAGGGGTCAATCCATCCCGAAGTAAGAGTTTACATAGACCGGCCCAATTGTCAGGCGACCACTTCTTGAAAGCCAGTATTGGATTAGTTCCTATGGAGATGACAGCGTAGCGCCCGTATTTATCTCCTACTTCGCCGCCGGGATATAATTGAGATCGGCGCTCCATGTCCGGCAAATATCGGCCACGAGGTACCGAGACGTCTGAGTGTCCGAGGCGGCGCAGAAGGTTCAGGTTTGAAGTGATGCGGTGGATGTCCGGGTCGGCGGGTATTCGATGGGTAAGTGCTTTTTGGAAATGGCCGCTAAAGTAGCCGCATCTAATTTTTGCTCCCGACGCAGCAGCCAGGATGTTGCCCAGAGTCCCGTGTGATGTGAAGGGCTGAAGAAGGATGTCTGCCCCAATGGCATGCATCAGTCGAAGGCTTTTCCACAATGCAATTGGGGAGCGCCATGAACGTGCTGGGATCAAGACAACATTTTCCGCTATTCCCAATTCTCTGGCGAGTTCGGTCACGGGCGGACGATTACAAACTAACGTAATGGTGGCTCGGGGATAAATTCTCCGGCTTTCCAGGATAAGGGGCAGAGTCAGTAATAGCTCGCCAAGCGCGGAATTGGAGAGAATTGTTACGCAGTTAACCTCAAGTTTACTTACATCATTGTTCATTTTTCAATGCGGATGTCTTGTGTCAGCTTCAGTTTAATGAATGCACATCATACCACATGGTATTGAGATATGTTCCATGGAACGTTGTTGTCCCTCAGTTTGGTGTATTTGAAGTAAACGCGGCCTGAGATCGTCTAAGAGTGCGGGACAGAATGTACAGTCCGTAATCGGGATCTATCTAATTTCATGAATCTTAATAGTTTTCTGCTCGGCGTTAAGCCTTTGCTGCGTGGTTTTGCTGTGTCGGTGTCCGTCGGCTCAGCTATTCTGTGCGGTTCGGGGGAAGTCTGGGCAAGCCCTGTATATCTGGATCCCGCGGCGCCACTCGATAGCCGGGTAAATGATCTGTTTAACCGGTTAACCTTAGACGAGCGGCTTACGCTCCTAACGGGGACTGATTTTACAACGACGCCCATCCCAAGGCTTGGCATCCCTGGAGTGCAGATGGCCGATGCGGGCCAGGGAGTACGCGGCGGCACGGGGGGTACACAGGGCCCTGCGACCTTATTCCCTGGAGGAGTCACCATGGGAACGACCTGGGACCGTGCGCTGCTAGGGCAAATTGGCGAGGCCATTGGGGACGAGGCACGGAATAAGGGTGTTGGCGTGCAGGTAATGCTCGGTCCCGCTGTAAATATCCACCGAAGTCCATTGAACGGGCGGGACGGAGAGTACTTCAGCGAGGATCCATTTTTGAGCGGTCAGCTTGCAGCCAGCTATATTCTGGGGATGCAGAGCACGGGGACCGGGGCATGCGTCAAGCATTTCGCCTGTAACAACGAAGAACAGGACCGTGGTTATGTGAATGTCATAGTCGATGAGAGGGCTTTGCGGGAGATTTATCTGCCGGCTTTTGAAACCGCGGTAAAGGTTGGGCATCCGTGGACTTTGATGTCCAGCTACAACCAGGTCAACGGCTACCACTCCTCGGCAAACTGGTACTTGCTCACCGATATCCTGAAAAAGGATTGGGGTTGGGATGGAATGGTGATGTCCGACTGGGGCGGGGTGCATACAACAGCAGGAACGGTGAACGCCGGCAACGACCTTGAAATGCCGGGGCCGGGGAATTTATCCCACGACCGGCTCCAACTTGCTCTTGCCGATGGGAGCTTGTCTCAGGCTGCTGTCGACGATTCGGTGCACCGGGTGCTCAGACTGATACTACGCACAGGACTCGTAACCGCCCGCCACCTCCCTGACCACAGCGACGTTGGGTCTCTGGACCACCAGCGTCTTGCTTATAAGGCAGCGACTGAAGGGATTATCCTGCTTAAGAATGACAAAGGCGTCCTGCCTCTCGATTCTTCAAAGATCCACTCCATTGCGCTGATTGGACCCACGGTTAAGGAATGGCAGATGGCCGGCTATGGTAGCCCTTACCTGAGCCCAACGACTTCTATTTCAGCTTATGACGGTATCGTTAAGCGGGCTGGGGCCGGCGTTACCATAAACTTCACCCGTGGGATTGATGCGGCTGCAGACGGAGTTCCGATTCCCACCTCCGCCCTTGCACTTCCGCAGGGCAATGAGCATGGTTTGCGGGGGGAATATTATCTGGGGGACAACCTCGAAGGTCAGGCCGCCGCAATTCGGACCGATCCGCAGGTGGATTATAACTGGGACAACGATCTTGAGCGGCCGGCCAAAATTCCTCATGAGCACTTCAGTGTCCGCTGGACGGGTAATGTCACTGCGCCCGTCACCGGCAGCTACAAATTCGGCGTTAATGCCGATGACGGCTGCCGTCTCTACGTCAATGGCAAGCTTATCATCGACAATTGGGTTCCATGGGGCAATGGTATTCTGTTCGGCAATATCGATCTGAGGGCAGGCGAGACCTACACGTTCAAGCTGGAATACTATCAGGCGGAGGGGCATGCCTACACCCACCTGACCTGGATCCTTCCAAACCAGCAGATGTCGTTTACGGATGCGGAAGATGCAGCAAGGAAGTCCGACATCGCTATTGTGTTTGTTGGGTCGGGCGGTGAAGGAGAAGGCAACGATAGAGGATCCATGGCGCTGCCAGGTGTGCAGGACGATCTAATTCGCGCCGTTGCTGCTGTCAACAAAAACACCATCGTGGTGCTAAATAACGGTGGCCCTGTGCTTCTAAAGCCATGGCTCGATGGGGTCCCAGGCGTAGTCGAGGCTGGGTTTCCTGGAGAAGAGGGCGGGGCAGCGTTGGCGTCTATACTTTTTGGAGACATTGATCCTTCCGGCAAACTGACGGATACTGTTGGGGCATCGCGAGAGGACTATCCTGACTACGGCAATTTCCCAGGGGTGAAGGGGACGGTGCACTACGCTGAGGGGATCTATGTCGGCTATCGTCATTTTGACAAGGCCAATATCGCGCCCATTTATCCCTTTGGTTATGGGCTGTCGTACACGACCTTCAAGTACTCCAACATCAAACTCTCTAAGCCAAACTGGAACGGCAGCGGCACGATAACCGTTACTGCCGACATCACCAATACAGGGACACGCAGCGGCGCCGAGGTTGCCGAACTCTACATGCATTCCTTGCAGCCAAAGATCGACAGACCCATCCGGGAGTTGAAGGGATTCGACAGACTCGTCATTGAGCCCGGACAAACGCAGACCGCGACATTCACACTAACGCCGAGAGACTTCTCTTACTGCGATGTCCCCGGCAAGCAATGGAAGGCAGATGCTGGAAGTTATGCAGTGGAAATCGCTGCGTCGTCGCGCGATATCCGTTTGTCCGCTCCGCTCGTACTGACTCAGGACTATACCGATCCTATTCCGGGCATGGGGCTGAAAAATCCCTTTGAGCCCGCTCCGTCTTTTGCTACCGGGAAACCCGTAACGGCATCGTCGACAAAACAAGATAATGAGCCGGAGTACGCCGTAGACGCCGATTCCAGCACGAGATGGGAATCCGATTGGTCCGACCCACAGTGGATCGCCGTGGACCTTGGCAAACCGGAATCAATAGACCGCGTAACGCTCGTCTGGGAAACAGCCTACGCCGGCTCCTACCAGATCCAGGTAAGCAGCGACGATAAAACCTGGACGACAGTCTATTTCACAGACCATTCCATAGGGGGACTTGAAAACGACAGGTTTAAGCCGGTTGTGGCGCGTTATGTGAGAATGTACGGGACGAAGCGAGCCACGCAGTGGGGTTATTCGCTCTTCAGCTTTGATGTTTATGGGGCGAAATAAGGGAAGGACAATTCGCCGCCTCTACCTTGAAGCGACGGCCTGATACGGTTGAACCTTGGCCAAACGATCGCCAATGGATCGTTTGGCTTCCATCATATCGTAACGGGCTTGTAAATTGATCCAGTATTCTGGCGTGATATCGAAGAACTTGCCTAGCAAAAGCGCCGTGGTTGGCGTGATGTTGCGCTTGCCCTTTAGAAGCTCAGATACATGGGTAGGTGTCAGCCCAGTTGATATAGCAAGCCGGTATGGCGTAATCCCCATTTCGTCCAGAAAATCCTCTTTGAGCAGGATCCCCGGATGTGGATTAGGTAGTAGATCGTGGTTTTCGTAAGACATTTTTTTCACCATTAGCCGTAGTGATTCGTAATTTCAACATCATGAGCGTCGCCTGGCTGTGGAGCATTGCTTTCGGGATTAGGTTGGCGCTCAACCCAATTAAAGCAAACCCGCCATTGGTCATTGATCCGAATGCTCCACTGACCTGCTCGATTCCCTATTAATCTCTCCAGCCGATTGCTCGGAGGTTGCCTTAGATCAGAGATCAGGTTTGCTGCGTTGATGTACCCTAACTTCCGCCCCGCATTTCCTTGTATTTCGGATGGCAACTTGCGTGAACGCTGGCCTTCGAACACTTTCTTAGTCTCGTCGTCGGGGAAATTTACTATCACACTTAGATATTACCTGCTTTGGGTAATACTGTCAACATTGTGTATAGAAAAACGTCATTTCTTATACATGTTAGCGGAACGTGTATAGAAAAGTGCTATTTTCTATACACGTCTTACTTTTCCCACTTGATCAGTTTCCAGTCTTTTACGAACAGTGTGTAGAGCATGGGGACGAGCAGGAGGGTTGAGAAGGCTCCGATGAGCAGGCCGCCGATTTGGGCGTAACATAGGGGTTCCCAGAGCGGACCGCCGTGGATGGCCAAGGGGACGAAAGCGAGCACTGTTGCGCCTACGGTGATCAGAATTGGCCGGAGCCGCTGCACGCCGGCATCCAGCAGGGCAGTTTCCAGGTCGTCGCCTCGTTTGTGGGCCGTCTCGATGAAGTCGAACAGGACTATGATATGGCTGACTAGAACTCCAACCAGACTGATAATTCCCAGGAAGGCCATAAATCCAAAGGGTTGGCCCATGAGGCGCAGGCCAAACACAGCGCCAACCATTCCGTAGGGGGCGGTGGCGAAGACGAGCAGCGGTTTTACTACATTCTTGAACTCGAAGACGAGGGCCAGATAGATGCAAATTACCGAGACGATAAGGACAGACACAAGCTGCAGGAACGACCTTATTTGCTCTTCCTGTTCTCCTCCCTGCTCTATGCGGTAACCTGGGGGCAGCGTAGCCTCGAGTTTTTTCATTTGGGGAAGGGCCGCCTTATCCACATCGGCTGCCAGATGGCCCTCGGTTGGGAAGCAGGAGACGGTAATGCAGGCGAACTGATTTCGTCTTCGAAAAACCATCGGTTCCATGACGGGGGTAATGGTTGCTACCTGCTGCAATGGGACGCTTCGACCATCAAGAGATGAACTCACATTAAGATCGTTAAGATCGGTTATCTCTCCCCGGTCTTGCCGGCGCAGACGTGCGATGATGGGTATCTGGGTGTCCCCTTCGCGCAGAACTCCCACTGGGCTTCCGGAGATATCTGTATTGGATGCGTCTGCGATATCCTGTTCTGTAACCCCGTATTGGGCGGCCTTATCCGTGTCGGCCTTTACGGCGAGATGTACTCCATAAGAGCCCCAGTCGTCCCTTACCCGTGTTGCGTAGGGATCGTTGTTATAGATTTGCTTTACGGAATCGGCGATCTGCCGCAGCTTGTCCGGATCATTGCCGATAATACGAACGGCTGTTGGTATGTCGATCGGGCGGCCGGTTCCAAGTTCGTGGACATCGATTCGCGCGCCGGGTATCTCTGACGATAGGGCGTCCTGTAATCGGTACTGCAGGCGTCTTGTGTCTCCCTTTTCGGCAACATGGACGATAATTGTGGCGTAGTTTGGCTGCGGTTCCTGCGGAAATACCGTAAACCAGAAGCGCGGAGAACTGCTTCCAACAAACGTGCTGAGCGAAATTAGGACTTTTCTTGGATGCCCAGGCTCACCCTGCTCCGCGCCGTATTTGGCTGCGACACGTTCAATAACGCCCTCGGCCTGTGCGGCGGCCTGGTTGGTTGCGCTCAGGGAAGCGTCCTCGGGCAGCCAGATGTCCACGTACGAGAGATACTGTGAATCGTAGGGAAAGAAGGACTGTTTAATGTTGAGAAAAAGCAGACCTCCCGCGACAAGAAAGAGAAGAGAGGCCGCAGTGACTAGTTTTCTGTATTGGATGCACCAGGTCACGAGTCGTCGATAGGATACCCGGAATCGTCCTGTTTGCTCCCTCTCCAGATCTTCGGATTTCGGAGTTCGAAGAAGATAGAAACCGAGCAGCGGGACAAAGGTCATGGAGACGATTCGTGATGCTACAAGCGCGCAGGTCATAACGACGGGAAGGGCGAACAGGAACCGGCCGGTGTCTCCCTTGAGCAGCAGGAACGGAAGATAAGCGACTATATTTGTCAGTGTGGCGAAGGCGATGGCGGTGCCCAGCTTTGTCGGCCCAAGCCAGGCGGCGGTGCTCGCGGGACGGCCTAGAATGAGCTGGCGTTTAATGGCATCTCCCGCGACGACGGGGTCGTCCACCAGTAAGCCAAGCGCTATGATCAGCGAAGTGATGGAAACCTGCTGCAGTTCCAGCCCTAAGAGAGCCATCATACCGACCGTCATGGCCAGAGTAAGCGGGATGGCGCACGCCATAAGCAATGCGGAGCGCCACTCGCGAAAGCCGATAAGGGAGACCAGGACCACCAGAATTACAGCCTGCCAGAGGCTTTCGATAAAGAGGCCGACGCTTTCCCTTACCTGCTGCGGCTGATCGGAGATGCGCGAAACAACCAGGTCGGAAGGGACCATCGATTTGAGCTGGTCGAGAGCTGCATCTACGTCTCGGCCCGTCTGCTCGATATTCCCGCCGCTTCGCATGTAGATAGCCAGAGTTATCGAACGGCAGCGCTGCCAGTTGCCCTGGCTGTCGGGGCAACTGAAGTAGTCTAAATCCGAAGGGGGATCCTGATAGCCTCTCTGGATGTCGGCAACGTCTGCGAGATGAATGGGAGCGCCCGCTGCTGTTGCGCCTATGACGGTGTGGCCTATGTCCTGCAGGCTTTGGAAGTCTCTGGGGACATCAATTCGAACGTGACGGCCCTCTGCATCGAAGGCGCCGCCCGCGGACGATACATTGCTTGTACCTAGGACTACTGGTAGTGTTGCCGGCTTTAAACCGAGTGCCGCTAGCCGCTCTCGCGAATACGTGACATTGACGGTCTGAGGAACGAGACCGGATCTGGTCACCTTAGAGACCGATCCAATGGACTGTATTGTCCGGGCGATCAGGTCCGTGTAATCGTCAAGCTGCTTGTAGCTGTATTCGTCTTCAGAAAACTGAAGGTCGTGGCGTGATCTTAGCCTGCGGCTAACTTCGGGAGAGATTTTTGGACTGGCGATGCTCAGGGTAATTGACGCAGTGTCCCCCAGATCCTTTTCGTAGTAAATCGGACTTGCCCCAGAGGGGAGGTTATGGACTTGATCCAGCTTGATCTTTACATCGCTGAACGCCTTGTCCATATCCGTGTTGGTGTACTCATCGAGCACAACGTACACATTCGAGACGCCCGCCCTGGAGACCGAATCGATGCGTGAGACGGTGTTGCTTCGGGATACAGCCTGTTCTATGGGTTTGGTGATAAACTCCTCGACCTGCTGTGCGCTCGCTCCGGGCCAGTTTACCGTGACGACCGAGCGGCGCATGGGGATAAACGGGTCCTTGCGCTGCGGCATGCTGAAATAGCTGTAGCAGCCCCAGAGAAGGTTGGCGACGAGGAGGAGCAGCGCGATCTGACGGTTCTCGACAAAGAACCGGGCCAGATTTCCTGATTTTGGCACGCTCGCGTGCTCGCTTGCGTTCGTGTCCACATGCGGATCGGAGCTATCGTAGTCCATTATCCGCCTTTAGAGGTTGGTCTTCCACGGTGACAGGCTCGCCGTCAAAGAGCAAGCCAGGCGTGGAGGATACCACCAGAGTACCTTTGGATAGACCGCGGACAACGACATTGTCACCGATGGATTGCTTGACATCGACATCGTGAATATGGACTACCGTTTGACCATTTTCGCTCGAAACGACAAGGACGGCAAATCCATTCGGATGATCTTTCGAAGGGACGAGCGAGGAGAGCGGGGCAGTGAGTGTTCCGCTGCCTGAACTGCTGCCTTTCAAATTAAGCGTTGCCGACATACCAATCTTGATCGGGCTATTGTCGCCGGACACAGTTACTTGAACATCAAAGACACCCGTTTTGACATCCGCCGTTGGAGCAATCTCAGTCACAATGCCGGAAAATGGTCCGTGATTGCCCACCATGATGGGAAGCGGCGCGCCAACGTGCAGCTGGGCTGCCTTCGATTCGGGCAAGCCGAAAATAATATCGTACTTTGACGTGTCCGCAAGAACAAAGACTGGTACTCCGGGGGCTGCAAGCGATCCAATCTCCACGCGGCGTGTTAGAACCACTCCCGAGAAGGGCGCGGTTATGGCCGTCTCGGCAAGCGGAATGCTCTGGGCCGTCTGGGCTGCGCGCGCCTGGTCTTCCTGGCTTTCCGCCGCGAGCTGCGCTGCCTCACCCGCGGAGACGGCTGCCTTGGCGGACTGAACTCCAGCCTGGGCTTCGAGAATATGCGCCTTCGCTGCCTTGATCTGCGCATTCGCCTCCGCGGCCTTCGCCTGCGCTCCGTTTTGAGCCTGGAGCGCGGCTTGCAGGCCATTTCGGGCTGAATCTAAGGCGGCTTTGGCGTCGTCATACTGGGGCTTGGTTGCGCTGCCGCTTTGAAAGAGCGTATTCACACTCTGGTAGGTTGTCTGCGCCAGATTAAGCTGGGTTTGCGCGTTGTCTTTTGCTGCCGCTGCCTGGTTTTGCAGGGCAATGGCCTGGTCGTGCTCTGCGAGTGCCCCGCTGAGCGCGCTCTTCGCCTCGGTAACCGTATAAGATGCCTGCAGCCGGGCTGCGCTGGCTTGGATCACACGAGATTTAGCCTGATCGACATTGAGGGCCGATCCGACAGACTGCGCGGCGGAGACGTCGGCTTGCGCCTGATAGTCTTTACTATCCAGCCGAGCAAGTACTACTCCGGAAGGAACAGAGTCTCCCGCCTGCACCGTGCGTGTGTCGCCGGACGCGTCACGCACGTTCAGGAGATCCTTAACATAGCCGCTTACACGAAAGGCAAGATCGACTTGCCGATGCGGCTTAACGGTTCCCGAATACGTGCCGCTGTCGACGGAGCCGGGCGCGGCGCTTTCGAGGGAGGCTGCGATCACGGGAACGGCGGACTGCTCCCCGGAGGGTGTGTCCTGATTGCATCCCGCAAGAATGTTGATAAGAAGCAGCGCCGGAAGGGCCAGTACAGTTTTTAATCGCACAGTCACTCGTCATCTCCCAGCGCTGCTTCAAGCTCGGTGCGCGCGGCTAGCATCTGCACCGTCGCCAACTGTTCCTTATCCGCCGCATCACCTGCTGCAGCCTGCTGCTGCAGGAGATCTTTCAGCAGGATGGCTTTGACGTTGTATTGATTGGTCATTTCCCTCAGCCGTTCCTCGGCTGCCTGCTGCCCCAACTGTGCTACGCTGTACTCTTGAATGGCTTCTTTGTACTGGCGCACTGCGGAATCAACTTGAAGAGCTGCATTGGCCTCCGCTTCCAACAGAGCGGCCTGGGCTTGATGGTACTGCAAGTCTTGCCCGCCGGCGTCGTCGCTGCGCTTGCCCCAGTCGAATGGCTTCCAGTCAAGCTGGAGTCCGATCACGGAAAGTTGATTTGGCAGGCCGCTTATCCCATCGCCTCCCGCCAGGCGATTGTAGCTGAGCACCGCGCTTACGATTGGAACATTGGGTTCGTGAGCGAGCCGTTTGCCGAGCTCCGTCTGCTGTAAACGGATTTGAGCCTCACGGATATCGGAGCGGTGGGAAAGCGCAAAGGTCCGCAGGGCAGCCAGGTTGTCCACCGAAAAATCCGTTGTGTCGGGAGCGGCAACTTCGAAAGGCGATTCCAGGTCTCGACCAAGCAAATCGTTCAGTTTTTCCTTGCCGTCTGCCAGTTCATCCTGTAATTGAACGACCTTAAGCTGCTGCTGCGCCGATTGTGCCTGCGCGTCCATCAGGTCGGCGGCCAGGGCTGTTTTTTGTGTCACGAAGTCCGAGACCGTTTTCTCCAACTCGTGGTCAGAATCGAGAGTTTTCTGCGCGCCGTCGAGGCTGTCCTGCGCTTCCAGTATTTCGTAATACGTTTTTTTGACCTCGACGGCAAGATCGGTCCGACGGCCCTGCTGCTGCGCGCTCGAAAGCTGAACGCCGAGCTTCTGCAAGCGCACATTGAGCTCAATCCCCGGCAGTTCGGTAAGCGGTTGAGTGATTGAAGCGCCGAACCAGGCGATGCCCCCGCCGGCAGAATAAATCTGTGAGTTATGGATGGGAAACGGATCGCCGTTGACCAGGCCGAGCGTACCCGCCGGGATCGAAACGTCGAGAGGATTCAGGAGCCCGCCGCCGGTCGCGTTTATGTGAAATACGGGCAGTTCAGCCGTGCGTGCTGCATCGGCGGCGTAGGAAGACCTGCCGATATCCAAAGCACCAGCATTCAGCAGGCGGTTGTTGGCAAACGCCTCTTTAACCGCATCTCCGATGGTCAGAACATTTGAGGTTTGGCACAAGCCGGGCATTGCAGGCAAGCTAAGAAGAACGAACACCGGAATATGCACACATGTATTCCGGCAGATTCGGCTCAGAACGGATCCCATTCGTATCTCCAGCAATCGGGCGGGCGCGTCCCGTTTTGGTTTAGATTCACGACACGGTCAATTCATCAAGTAATATTACTCGGAGATTGGTTACGCGGCTGAGTCGTGTGTCATTTGTTAAGAATGCCTGGCATCCACTTGCTGTCGCTACAGCAATCTGAAGGGCGTCGGGTGTTCTAAGGCCATATTGGGCGCGCAGTTTGGCTGCGTCATCAGCGATTTGGGGATCAATGTCGATCATTGATAGGTTATTGCTATGCAGCAGAAGGTCCCGATATTGTTGTGCGAGAACAGGATTGGCCGATTTATAGGGATGCGATAGGACTTCGGCAATGGTGATGGTAGAAGTGAAGGCGATTATGTTTCCGGAGGCAATACGTCTAAATATTTCGGATACAAGCAAATCGTACTTTGGATTAGCCTCTACGAAATAGATGACCGGGACAGGGTCGAGACCTACTCGATCAATCCCATTTAACGCTACATCAATCGTCATGAAGCCTGGTCCCATTCCTCACGCTGGGTGTTGACGTAATCCTGAGCGTCAATACCCTTCCAGATCTCCGCCCCTAACCCATGTAGTTCCATAACATTGTGCTTTGCCACTTGCTCTTCTGGAGCGGCTTTAGTCAGATCTTGCGCTGTAATCGCGATCAGTTGAATGCGGTCTTCAATCGACAAAACCCTAATGTGCCGATCATAAAGCTCTTGAATACTGCCAACCATTGAAGCTCCTCCCTCCTAATTGTACCACCAATGGAACCAGCCGGGTGCCCGAATTGAGCGACTGTGTTCTGGGTTCGGTAGGATGTATTGGAGTAGATGACGGTCATGAGCCGCACACACTCTTAACTGGTTTTTGCAGATGCCCGCGTAAGTCTGTCCCAGATCGCAAGCCAGGCAGGGGTTTTTGGGGGCTCTTGAACGAGGATGACGTCTACATTGGAACTGTCTAGGATATGCAGAGCGTCGTAGAGGCCTTCTGCGTAAGCTTGAGGATCCAAGGGCAGTGTGTGGGTGACCGATCCTTCGAAAACGCATTCTGACGGGATGTCGCCGCAGAAGAGAAGGCCTAACCTGCCCTCGAACTCTCCTAGAGATTGTCTTAGATCGCGCCGAATAACCAGCGTGGTCTTTGGCGCGTAGTGCCGGGTCATCTGCCCAGGCGCACGCGCTGGCTCATTGGAAGACGTTTCCGTTGGGAGCACTGAAATTCTGATGCCAGTCTTCTTGAAGATTTCGTCGGGAGAGATCATGCCGGGGCGCAGTAAGCGCGGAGGATCGCAAGTCAGATCGACTACTGTGGATTCCAGGCCAACATGGCATGGTCCTCCGTCAAGAATCAGGTCGATGTAGTCTCCCAGACTTTCTACGACATGCTCCGCCCGCGTAGGAGAGAGCGATTCAGACCGGTTGGCGCTGGGAGCAGCGAGGGGGAGGCCACTCTCAACAAGAAGGCGCAACGCGACTGGATGGTCGGGCATGCGGACGGCGACGGTCGGACCGCCTGCAGTTACGATGTCCGGGACGCAGGGACGTTTCGGGAGCACAAGGGTCAACGCGCCCGGCCAGAAATTCTGGATCAGCGTTTCGGCAGTTTCGTTAGTCTCGGCAATGTCTGTCAGTAAAGAAGGATTGGCAATGTGGACAATGACCGGATTTGTCGCAGGGCGACCCTTTGCGCTAAAGATGCCGGCCACTGCATCGTGGTCCAGAGCATTCGCGCCTAATCCGTAGACTGTTTCTGTTGGGAAAGCTACTAATCCGCCGCTGCGGAGTATAGCTGCCGCCTCTCGAAGAGAATCGTCGTTAGCTTCTAGAATTCTTGCCATGTGTAGGAGTATACCTACGGCTTCTCGATCACACCGCTCAGCAGCACTATTCTAAGTCGCAACCAATCATTCTTCGTTCGTGTCCAACGCATAGAGCCAATTTAGAAATCATAATTCCATGGATCCCGTGGAATCGACGGTGCAGGACCGAATAAGGAATTTCCCGATGAGCACGAAGTTATTCTGGGGGCTGTGTATTCTGCTTTCAATCTGCAGAGTTGCGCTTCACTACATACCGGTCGAACATTATTTGTCGAGCATGGACCGGCACCCTGTTCCGCATCTTCGCTGCCTGTGGTACCACCCTTTTCGATATCAGTATCTCGATGATATAATCGACATATCTACTCTTATCGCATGGCCTGTGGTTATTGTCAGGACGAAGCGGGTGCCGCTGAACTGGTATGTCGCTGTACTTGGCCTGGTTTGCTCGCCGGTCATTGGGTTATGCTTGAACGGAAGTCATAGGGTACTGAGCACGTTTGTTGGTTCGGTGTCGATATTTGCTCTACTGACGCTTGGAACAATTCTTCCCGTAACGATGGTTCGAGAACTCAGGGCAGGATCCTTGAAATGGGCGACTTTTTTGTACAGAGTAGTCAATTCACCGCCCCGCCCCAACGGGCCTCCGTAACGGATCGAGTGCTGCCAGCAGCTCCTCAACCGTTTCAAGCCGCTTAACCTCATCGAAACCAAGGAAGCAGCCGTGGCGTCTTGCAAGCATGAGCCACTGCTTGAGCCGGCAGAGAGTGGATTTACCATTCCGGCCTTCGATGGTGCGTGAATGCTCCAGGAGCAATTCCAGGTAGGGCAGCCAGTTGAAATCGGGGGTCATGCGTTCCGTGGGCTTGTGCGGGATAAGGCCCAGTTCGTGAGCGATCTGGTGGGAAAGCAAGGGGTTCGCAAGCGCTCCGCGGCCGAGCATGAAGTGACTGCAGCCTGTGATGTCGCGGCAGCGGTGGAAGTCGTCCAGGGACCAGATGTCGCCGTTGGCGACTACGGGGATGCCTACGCGTTTGCGCACCTCGCCGATGGGTTCCCAATGCGCTGGCGGCGCGTAGCCCTGCGCGCGTGTACGGCCATGGATGGTGAGCCACGATGCTCCGCCTTCTGCGGCCATATCTGCGTTTTCAAGGATGGCGTCCAGGGTGTCCCAGCCCAGGCGCAGTTTTGCGGAGACCGGGATGTTCTGGGGAACGGCTTCGCGCACGGACCGGACGATCTCGCGGATTCGCTGGGGATGTTTCAGGAGCGTCGCGCCGCCGTCATGACGGTTCACGGTGGGCGCGGGGCATCCGAAGTTAATATCGATGGCTGTAGCGCCGGCCCTGCAGGCAACGGCTGCCGATTCCGCCATGCGTCCACTATCGCCGCCAAGAAGCTGCACCTGCACGGGCAGCCCGCTCTGAGTTAGGCCGCCGTTGGACAGTTCCGGGACGTGGCGAATGAATACGCGTTTTCCTGGAACATCGGAGCTGATCCGCAGAAACTCCGATACCGCAAACGTGAATGCACCCGTCTCACCCTGCACCGCCCGCATGGGAGCATCGGTAAGTCCATCCATCGGAGCCAGTATTACAGCAGGAGCATTCGCGTTCAGCATAAGGACATTGTACTCGGGAATGACGCAGGAGCATGCCCCGCCGGCGAAGCAAATTCCCATTACTTGCCTGGGTCTGCTATAATCTTGGAAGCGAACAAGATATGGGGTGGGCTATTTGAGCGAAGCGAATGAAATGAAGCTGTTTGCTGGGACGGGCAATATCGAGCTCTGTCGCAGCATTGCCGGAATACTGGAAATGCCGCTTGGTGAGGTGAAAATTTCCCGATTTGCCGATGGCGAAACGTATGTGCAATATTTGGAAAGCGTCCGGGGCACCGATGCCTTTATAATTCAGCCGACCTGCCCGCCTGTTGATTCGAACCTGGTGGAGCTGCTGATTATGATCGATGCGATGAGACGCGCCAGCGCCAGCCGCATCACGGCTGTTATGCCCTACTTTGGGTATGCCCGGCAGGAGAAAAAGGAGCGGCCGCGCGAGGCCATAACTGCTAAGCTGATTGCCGACGTTCTTGCTGCCGCCGGCGCCGACCGTGTGGTCGCGCTCGATTTGCACGCCGATGCCATCCAGGGGTTCTTCAATATTCCTCTCGATCACCTCACTACGCTTGGCCTCTTTGCCGACTACTTCCAGAAGAAGGGGCTTGAGAATGTCGTCGTGGTCTCTCCCGATGAAGGCCGCGTTAAGCAGTGCCGGAAAATGGTGCGCCAGCTCAACGCTCCGCTCGCCGTTGGATACAAGCATCACGAGATGCACGGACACACGGAGATCACACAGTTGGCCGGTGACGTCCGAGGCAGGGTTCCTGTGATCCTCGAAGACATGATCACCACGGGCGGATCTATCATCGAGTGCGTGAACGCCCTGCTTGAGCATGGCGCCAAGCCCGAGATCTACGTTGCGGCGTCGCACGGCGTTCTCTCAGGCAACGCTGTGGACAGGCTCAACGACCATCCTGCAATCGCTGAAGTCGTTATTACCGACTCGGTTCCTCTTGCACCGGAGAAGAGAAGACCCAAGATCAAGGTTCTAAGCGTTGCCCCGCTCTTTGCGGAGGCTCTGCGGAGAGTCAATCAAGACCTTAGCATCACCAGTCTCTTCGACTAAGGCAACGCGCATAAATAATCGCGTCACAATTATCGCTATGCCACGATGGAAAGCACGACCAAACGAGACGTGTTAATTGCTGCGCGCAGCCTAAATTCAAATACGCCATGGCACTTTACGACTTTCACATGCATACGTTCTTTTCCGACGGCGCTCTGCTGCCTACGGAACTGATCCGGCGGGCCATCGACAAGGGGTACACCGCGATGGCCATCACGGACCACGCATCAGCCTCGAACATCGAAGAGCTCGTGGAAAAGATCACTCGGGACAGCGAGCTCGTCTGGAAAGAATGGGGCTTCCGGGTCCTGCCCGGCGTGGAGCTTACACACTGTCCTCCGGCGAGCATTGCGCGGCTGGCGGCTCAGGCCAAATCGGTAGGCGCAAAGATCGTTGTCGTGCACGGCGAAACGTTGGTCGAGCCCGTTCCTCCGGGGACAAACCGAGCGAGCGTGGAGTGTCTCGATGTGGACATTCTGGCGCATCCCGGTTTGCTCACCGATAGAGAAGCGGAGCTCGCCGCGGAAAACAAAGTCTTCCTAGAAGTGACGTCCAGACGGGGACACTGCCTGGGCAACGGCAATACGGTACTCCTGGCGCGGACCTACGGAGCGGACCTCCTGGTGAATTCCGACACCCATTCTCCCGGAGATATCCACACAGAGGCGTTTGCCCTTACCGTTGCTCTTGGAGCCGGACTCAACCGCGATGAGGCCGATGTGGTTCTACAAAATAACCCAATTAAGCTGCTGACCCGGGTAGGCTACGGTCCGAAGGCCGATTTGGGCCAGGGGTGAGAACGTCCCATGGACGAAACGCCCGTTAAGCCACTCTCTCACGAAGTCGACTCCATGCCTCATACTCCCGAAGATGGTCCCATGCTTCAGGTAAGCGGCTTGAACGTTTCGATCCGACAGGCGCACAGCACCCGGTCCATCCCTGTCGTCCAAGATGTCGATCTTAGGCTCTTTGCCGGAAAAACGCTTGGCCTTGTTGGCGAAAGCGGCAGCGGCAAAAGCCTCACCGCCATGAGCATCGTCCGCCTTCTTCCCCGCGCCATCAAAGTTACGAGTGGTTCAGTCCTGCTCGGCGGCAGGAACCTGATGGGCTTGAGCGAACGTCAGATGCGTTCCGTTCGCGGCGGACAGATTGGCATGGTGTTCCAGGATCCCACATCCGCCCTCAATCCCACGCTTACCATTGGAGAGCAGATCGTGGAGACCATCCGTCAGCACGGGAAAGTCTCGGGCGCAGAGGCCAAAGCGCGCGCCGTCGACTGGCTGAAGCGGGTTCAGATCCCTTCCGCAGACCGCCGCATGCGCCAGTATCCGCACGAGCTCTCCGGCGGAATGCGCCAAAGGGTTATGCTGGCCATTGCGTTTTCCTGCCAGCCGTCTGTTCTCATCGCCGACGAGCCCACGACGGCCCTTGATGTCACCGTCCAGGCCCAAATCCTGGATTTGCTTGCTGCGATCCAACGTGAATCCGGCACGGCCGTCCTGTTGATCACACACGACTTGGGGATTGTCGCCGAGCGCTGCGATCAGGTCGCGGTGATGTATGCCGGCCGTATTGTGGAGACTGCCTCAACGCGCGATCTCTTCCAGTCTCCCAAACACCCCTATACCAGGGCTCTGCTGGCCTCTCTGCTCGATTGGCGGCGTCCGCGCACTAACGGGCCGCTTCCGGCGCTTGCTGGGCAGCCGCCTCGGCCGGGCGAGCAGCTACCAGGGTGTCCGTTTGCCCCGCGGTGTCCTCAGGTTATGGATGAGTGCCGAGTTGTAACTCCGCCTCTGGTTGTTCTTCAGGATGGCAGCCGTACTGTCCGATGTCTATTGGCAGAAGATTAAGAGCACGAAGGACATGGCTACCCAGGGCTGAAGCCATGCCACCCGGAGGGCTTGAATAGATTTAATGGTTTCAGGGAACAATAAGTCATCAAGTACACCCAAGTTCAATCAAGGGAGAAAATCCGGATGACTACAAACGACAACAAGAAGGCGATGGAAGAATCGTTTCAAAGAATTGGACATGGACCGGAGTTCGACGATCTGCTTACCAAAACCGTGGTGATGGGAGCCGAACATGCCGATGAAATTCGCGATCCGGTGGGGCACCAGTCGGTGAACCCGGAAACCGCCCGCTGGAAGCACTTCTACAATGGGCGCATGTACTACTTCACATCCGAGGAAAATAAGAGAACGTTTAAGGAAGATCCCCAGCTCTGGGTCTCTACGCCCCATGGTTCGGTAAGCCCAGGAGCCATCGAGCCCGTAAACGACGAGCGCTAAACCTTGGCCGACGCAACATGGGTTTCGTCGTCCGGGTTTTGCTGCTCTTCCTCGATGATATCTTCCGCTTTTGCGTCCGAGATCTTTCTGGATTCCTCGGAGAGACGCTTCATCGAACGAACATCCAGTTTAAGCTGGGGATAGAGCTGGACCAGAATTACTTGCATCGCTGCTGCAACCGGTACGGCGAGCAGAGTGCCGCCAAGGCCAAATAGCGTGCCTCCAGCCAGAAGCGCAGCCAGGGTAAGCAGCGGGTGGAGGTTGACACTCCCTCCGATAACCCTGGGCGCGATAATGTTGTCGAATACGAACTGGTGGATGAAGATCATGGCAGCAGTTACGATAAGCGCTGTCACCAGGCCGCGCGTCGCGTAGGCCACAAGACCTATGGTTATCGTGGATACAAAGGCTCCAAAATAGGGGATGGTGTACAGCATTCCAGCCGAGATTGAAAGCACCGACGCGTACTTGCCCATCCCCGCTACAAGAACCACCAGGTAGATAACCACGATGTCCAGGATCATTACGAGGAGAACTCCCCGCACATAGTTACCAAACACAGCGATAATATCAGTGACAACCATCAGGATATCTTCGCGCTTACGCTCTGCAACCAAAATCAAGAGCTTTCCGAGAATCTTGTCAAAATCAAGCAGAAGAAAGAACGTAATGATTGGGACGAGAAGAACCCAGGCGACGTTTCCCGCCATGTCCGGAAGGGTTGCCAGTATATTGCTACCGACTTGAGGAAGGCGATGCAGTTGATTTGATATCGGAACCAACAAGAAATCGGGCAAATGGAACTTACTCAGAAAATCTGGCTGGTTGGTTTTGCCGTGTGTGGGAGCAAGGTAGCTGAGAAAACCCTCGGCATCCTTAGTGTGAAGCAGGCTCAAAACCAGGTCCTTTACATCCCCAGTAGCAACAGCATAAATGCCCTTCATGATCAGGCATAATCCGCACAGGAAGAGAAAATAGATAATCCCGATGGCCAGGCCTCGCCGATAGCCCCTTCGCTCCAGTTGATCGACCAGCGGAGTGAGCGTCATTGCCGCGATCAGCGAAACGAGAAAAGGGGGGATGAGAGCACGCAGCAGAACCATAAGCCACAGACCCACGGCGAACAGCACCACCCAGATCATGATCGTGAAAAGGGAGATTACCTGCTGTCTGGGAAAGGTCGGGTTTGGGAGCATCTAGTCGTTACCATCCGTCCATCGTTGGACTAGAGAACCGGCAGGCCAATGAACGTCTTTGGTTCGGGCATTTCCGGCTCAGGATATTCTATGTAGGACTCCAGGATGTTGAACAGATCAAACAAGTCTCTGTTTGTGTTCTCCTGAGGGTTAAAATTGTCAAAGACGTCTGCGAAATGGCCGGGACGTTTACTGACAGGCCCTGCTTCGGCGAGCCAGCCGCCGAATACCTTCGCGGCAGTTTCGGTGGGCGTGCCGAAGGGATCTCTATCGGAAAACGTCTTTAACGTCTCTCCGAGTTCCCTGCTCATGGCGAACAGCTCATCGGTTGCTACCGCGGTCTCTGCGGACTTGTCCCCATCGGTGGACGTGCTCACGGGTTAATCCAGTCTTTCAAGGTAGTCTTCGACACGGGTCAGAACCTTGGTTCGCAGTCCTTCGACTGCGGTTTCGCGGACGCCAAAATAGTTCACAGCACAGTATCCACCGAAGGTCACGAAGTTTTCGTAGGTGGAAAACTTTGCCGTATTTATGGGAACTTGTATTTGTTCGTTGTTTTGGGTGTCGACTACTTCCAGGCTCTTTATGAACGCAGTGCCCTTGTCGGCATCTTTAATGCGCTCGTTGTAAGAAAGCCGAATAAGAAAATTGCGGCCGTTGTTTGTACTGTAACGCTCAGTAATATCCATTCTTCGTATCCTTAAAACCTTTTCTTACGTTTTGCTGCCGTTGTACTTTTCGGTCTGTCTGTGCGGCTTGTCGGTCTGGAGAACTTGTCCGGCTGGCTGGCGCCGTCTTCTACATTCGATGGCGCATCCGTGGACCGCGAGGCCTTGATCACGCTCACCCGCGGAGGCTCGGCCACTTTGAGTTTGTCGGCCCAGACGCCCTTGCGATTCTTTTGCACGAAGGTTTTAATCCTCTCGGCTTTTACTCTATCGCCGGCGCCGCTGTAAGCCTGGGCCAGCAAATAGTGCGCCTCGCCCGTTCCATCAAGGAAGCGCTGGGTTGCGCTGTCAAATGGCTCCAGAGCTGCGATCGCCGGTTTCCATCGGGATTCGGCCACGTATATCCTGCCGAAGCGCAGGCGCTCCCTAAAGAGATAGTTCATGCCGACGTAAAAAGGGGTCATGATCAAGAGCACGCTCAGAGCATCCAGTACGTGGCGCGCGGCAAAGTATTTACTCGTCGGCACATTTACAAAGGACATCAAAAGCGGGACTGGGATCAGGAAGATCAAGGTGACTACGCCCGTGATAAGCACGATGCGCCCGAGCACGCGGTCGGCTTCCTCGGTAATGATAGGTGGTTGGTCTTTCAGGGTATCGGTCCTTTACTAACGCTAGCTTAGATTATACTTACTTTACCGCGTCCATCGTCGTGAACGACCATATTCGTGAAATGTCATGTCCATTTACGTCTGCGCCTTTAACCGTAACCGTATACCGGGTTCCGTAGTCTAGAGGGCTCTGTGGGAAGATAATGACCCCGCCGTGCAAATCGGTATCGTTGGCATCTCGGTTGTAGTATATGGGGACATCGGTTCCATCGCCCCTGGTGAGAGCTGCGGTCTCGACGGTAATCTGAGCCGCCACGGTTCCGTAACAGTAAAGCGATATGGGATAGCCGACAATTCTTGCCGCGCCGGGATGTATGCGCAGAGGGTCGGGATACTCGTCGTTGGTCCATGAAACCGGGACGTTGCGCTCGCCGTCGGCGGGGTAGACGGTTTCGCCCGTTACGCTCGTCATCCCAAATTCCAGGGTCGCCCGTCCTCCGTGTGCACTGTATCCGAAATCGGGAGCGCCTTGCTGCAGGAAGGCCACACGGTGATAGGGCGCATCGAACAATCCTTTGACTACGTCGGAAACGGCCTCGGTTGCGAAGCTGATGTCTTCATAGTCTCCCAGAGCGTATCCCCAGGCCAGCACACGGTCTTCTGGGGATACGCCAGTGAATCCGGCAAGCGCGGTGACTTCCCGATGGCCGTACTGTTTGTTCTGGTTCATGTAGCGGCTGTGGGCATCTGCAGCAGCGCCTAATGCCGGATTGAGCACGACTTCAGGCAGGCCGCATTGCTTTCGGTAGGCGTTCACGGCCGCCGCTGCGGCCTGCTGATCTTCGTCGAGAGACGGAAAGTCCGATTTGGCGTCCGGCGAGACACTAAATTGCCAGTCCTTTTCATACTTGGATCCATCTTTGAAGGTCAGGTTGATTCGACCCAGGTAGTCTCCGGCCGGAAGAGGAGTGGTGCAGGGAGACGTGCAAAGCTGGTTGGTGGAATCGTAGGCGATAGGCTGGGATTCCCCGTTGAGTGTCAGAGAGATCGTGTCTATGACCGTGCCTGCGCCGAGAAAGAGCGGCCAGACGATCGTTGGCCGGGATATGAGGATCAGGCCTCTTGGGGCAGGCTCATACGAGGAAAGATGGGCGGCTCGGGCCGGCACGGCGCACGCGAGCAGTACAAGAGCGGACAGTAAACCTAACGTAAGACATAGTCTTGTACGCGGTGCTTTCATCGTGCCTGCACCGCTTTCGTCCCCATCGCGACCGTAGTTTTAAGGGCTGCCGCCGTCGAGGCGTTGTTGAGCTGATTGGTCGCGGCAATGGCATCGGCATACGATGGGTTAATGAGGAGTGCGTGACTGAGTTCAACCTTGGCCGCATCGGTTTTCCCAAGCGCCTCATAGATCATGGCGAGGTGGTATCGTGTATCCGGAATGCTTGGGGTGTCGTCCACGGAAAGCTCGGAATTTTCCTCGGCGTCGGCATAGTCTCCCATGCGGTACTGGATCCATGCAATGGTATCCTGAACGTTTGCGGCATCTTCGTCGCCCAAATCTGGATCGGCTTTAGTCAGCGCCAGGGACTTGTTGGCATCAGCCAGGGCCTCTTGAAGATGGGGTTTGTCGTTTGTCTCCGCGTAGTAGTAAGCTAGTCCGTTAAAGGCATCGGGCTTCGACGGGTAAACCAGCATTGTGTTGTGGTACCGCTGAACTCCCATGGCTGCATTGCCGGCGCAGCAATAGGCGTTGGCAAGCAGAACGGAAAGATGTTCTATATCTTTCGAGTTTGAAGGCAGGAGCAGCTCTGCCTGGAGGAGCTTAACGAGGGCTGCCGAATCTTTCTGCAAATCGACTGTGTCGCCATTGGTCTTGTCGTTTTCCACGAGGATTTCGAGCGGCACGTACTCAGAAGGGAACTGCTGCGCGGCCTTGCGCATATAGAGCACCATGGACGGAATGTCGTCCGAGACAGCAAAAACAATCGCGATCGTATAATCTGTTTGTGGGTTTTTGGCGTCTGCCTTTTCGGTGTAAAGGTTTGCGTCGTTGGGATCCGCCTTAATGGCCAGGTCGACCCATTTTCTTGCGTCTTGTGTATTGCCAAGTTCAGACTGCCGATACGCAGCCTGCAAATCGCCCTGGGCATCCTCAAAGGCTTTGGTCTGCTGCGAGCAGCCCGACACAACAAGCGATATCAGGATTGCCATAAAACCGGCGAAGCGAAGGTTAAGGTTCATAAAATTGTAGCCCCGACTTCTTCAGTCGACTCGGCAGATGAATCGGTCAGTTCAGCGGACGATCCGGTCAGTTCCAGGAACACATCCTCCAGTTTTCCTGAAACAGATTGTCTGGTGAGTTCGGCGGGAGAATCGAGAGCGATCAGCCGCCCTTTATTAAATATTCCAACTCTGTCACAAATCTCAGCCGCTACTTCCAGGGTATGGGTGGAAAGAAAGACGGCCGTGCCCTGCTCTTTGCACAGCGTACGAAGGATGTCTTTAAGCTTTCGGATGCTGCTTGGGTCGAGACCCACGGTTGGTTCGTCGAGGAATAGCGCTTTCGGCTTGTGCAGCAGCGCAGACGCCAGCGCCATTTTCTGCCGCATACCCCGCGAATAGCTTCCGATAAGGT
>Ga0302315_10000849_pt1 | contig 33126 bp, 22 predicted proteins | sample III_Palsa_N3_1_FD_200532 | JGI IMG/M metagenome (GOLD analysis project Ga0302315, IMG submission 200532) | Peat permafrost microbial communities from Stordalen Mire near Abisko, Sweden - III_Palsa_N3_1 | ecosystem: Environmental > Terrestrial > Soil > Palsa > Peat permafrost | place: Sweden...
GTACAGGTTCGCCGCGCCGAGAATTTTTATTTGCCGACGACCTGGCTGAAGCCTGCTATTATTTAATGGAAACCTATAATGAGCCAGGTTTGGTGAACATTGGCACGGGGGAGGATATAACAATAAAGGATCTTGCGCTGCTCGTAAAGAAAATTATCGGCTATCGTGGTGAGATTAATTTTGATACTTCAAAACCCGATGGCACACCACGCAAGTTGATGGATGTTACTAAATTGGCTAATGCCGGCTGGTGCTTTCATACCACGCTTGAAGAAGGCATTACCCTGGCATATGGGGACTTTTTAAACAAAGGTCAACTGGTTGCGCAACGATAATTCTTTTATTATTCTTGAAATAATAGTTTGATTGTAGTTTAGAAAGATTAACAGTAGAGTTTGCAATGGATATAGGCCTAAAAGTGCAATTTAATTCCGCGATATTTAAAGTATTCAACTTAATAATTTAACGCTGCGTTATCGGGCGTATGCCTCTGCATAATTTTATAAAATAAATATCTTAAAAATAAATACATTCGCAATAACGACCAAGAACTTAATATTGTGAAAAAAAGAGCACTAGTATGCGGCGCTGGCGGTTTCATCGGAGGTCATCTTATAAACAGACTGAAAAGCGAAGGCTATTGGGTTAGAGGAGTTGATATTAAAGAAAACGAGTATGGCAACACAAATTCTGATGAATTTGTGTTGGGTGACCTACGCTATCCCGAGGTTGCAAAAAATGCTGTCGAAGGTATTGACGAGGTTTACCAGCTTGCTGCCGATATGGGTGGCGCAGGTTATATCTTCACCGGTGATAATGATGCGCAGGTAATGCACAATTCGGCGCTTTGTAACCTCAACGTGCTGGATGCAAGTAAGGATGCAGGTGTAAGTAAAATATTTTACTCATCATCAGCTTGTATGTATCCTGAATATAACCAACTTGATCCTGATAATCCAAAATGTAACGAAGCGTCCGCATATCCTGCCGCTCCGGACAGTGAATACGGTTGGGAAAAGCTTTTCAGCGAGCGTTTATATTTTGCTTACCAGCGTAACTTCGGCATTGATGTAAAAGTGGCACGTTTCCATAACATCTTTGGCCCGCAGGGTACCTGGGTAGGTGGTAAGGAAAAAGCTCCCGCTGCAATGTGCCGTAAAGTTATTGAGGCTGAGAACGGTGGTTCTATTGAAGTTTGGGGCGATGGTAAACAAACCCGTTCGTTCCTTTATGTTGACGAATGTGTTGACGGTGTGAGGCGCCTTATGGAATCTGATTTTTCAGGCCCGGTGAATATTGGTTCTGAAGAAATGATATCTATAAACGATTTCGCAAAGATGGTTATCGATATTTCAGGCAAAAATATTACTATCAACAATATCAAAGGCCCAACAGGCGTACGTGGCCGTAACTCAGATAATGCTTTAATTAAGGAAAAACTGGGTTGGGCGCCATCGGTGCCGCTCATTGAAGGTATGAAAAAAACCTATGCCTGGATAAGCAAACAAGTTGAGGTACTTAACGCTGTAAAATAAGTAATTGGATACCAGGTTCTCTTTATTCAACGATATTATCGCCCGGAACAACAGTCATGGTCAGGGGTTGAAGTATGTTTTTGATGATGGTAAAGATTTTCAATCGGCGCTTACCCAATTTGCATACGGCGTTATGAAAATGGGCCAACTGTCGGGCATGCACAAGCATCCTACAATGGATGAATAGTTTTATTTTATAAACGGTACAGGCACATGCCAGGCAGCCGGTGAAGTAATAAGCTTTGTACCTGAGTCGTTCATACGCATCCCGGTAAATACCGATCATAACCTGATCAATGACGGGGCTGAAGATATGAACTTTGTGTATTTCGGTGTTTCAACATAATAGCAATAAACAATCATAACTAATTAATGACTTGCTCATTAATTAGTTATGATTGTTTTTTTATTTGCATGGTATTTTAAAACGTAAACTGGAGAAAGAAGGTTCACCAATTTTATTACCCTTTCATCAGTTGAACTTGACCTGTGCGATCAGCAGTAAAATGGGCCAAATGGTTATGCAACGATAAATGTTGCAGAGGCGCAATAAATTTTTTGCGATTTTGCTTTATTATTCCGCTATTCTCTACCTGTTACCAATATCTCTAAATTTGTTATCTTTGAAGGTAATAAATTATATGAAGACTATTCTCATTACCGGGGGCGCCGGTTTTATCGGTTCACATGTTGTCCGCCGCTTTGTGACCCAGTATCCCGATTATCTGATCATAAATGTAGATGCGCTTACTTATGCTGGTAACCTGGAAAACCTGGAGGACATACAAAATGCTCCAAATTACAGGTTCGAGAAAGCCGATATAAAAGACAGCGCACGAATAAGCGCCCTGTTTGATCAATATAATGTTACCGATGTAATACATTTAGCGGCAGAATCGCATGTGGACAGGTCTATTCTTAGCCCGATGGATTTTGTTTATACCAATGTTATAGGAACAGTTACACTGCTCGATATAGCTAAACAGAAATGGAAGGATAATTACAATGGGCATTTGTTTTACCATGTATCTACCGACGAGGTTTACGGTGCATTAGGCGAAACAGGCCTGTTTACCGAAGATACTAAATACGATCCGCATTCGCCATACAGCGCCAGTAAGGCCGCCTCGGATCATTTTGTAAGGGCATATCACGATACTTACGGCTTGCCGGTTGTAGTATCAAACTGCTCAAATAATTATGGGCCAAATCATTTTCCGGAAAAACTAATTCCACTGTCGATAAACAACATTATTCACAACAAACCGCTGCCGGTTTATGGAGATGGTAAATATACCCGTGACTGGCTGTTTGTGATCGACCACGCGAGGGCTATTGACCTGATATTCCACAAAGGTAAATTAGGGGATACTTATAATATAGGAGGTTTTAACGAGTGGAAGAACATTGACCTGGTGCATTTGTTGTGCAAACAAATGGATGAAAAATTAGGCCGGCCAGCCGGAACAAGTGCACAGCTGATAACGTTTGTTAAAGACAGACCCGGGCATGACCTTCGCTACGCTATTGATGCCGGTAAACTAAATAAAGAATTAGGCTGGTCGCCTTCAGTTACCTTTGAGCAAGGTCTGTCGGCCACTATCGATTGGTTTTTGGCTAATGAAAAATGGCTGAACAATGTAACCAGCGGCGCTTATGCACACTATTACGAGAATCAATATGATAACCGCTGATCTGCTGTAAAATGACTATCATACCCACTCCATTAGCAGATTGTTTTGTAATTGTACCCCGCGTATTTAACGACGATCGCGGCTATTTTTTCGAATCATTTAATGAAAATACCTTTGCCGAAAAAACCGGCAAGCATATCCACTTTGTACAAGATAATCAATCGTTTTCGACTAAAGGCGTATTGCGCGGGCTTCATTTTCAGAAGGGCGAATTTTCGCAATCAAAATTAGTGCGGGTAACCAGGGGAGAGGTGCTGGATGTAGCTGTCGACCTTCGTAAAGGTTCACCCACTTACGGTCAGCATCACGCTGTAATGTTATCTGCCGAAAATTATCATCAACTTTTTATCCCAAAGGGTTTTGCACATGGTTTTATTGTTTTAAGTGACGATGCCATTTTTCAATACAAATGTGATGGTTTTTACGATAAGCAATCTGAAGGCGGCATTTACTATGCTGACCCGGCATTGGGGATTGATTGGAGGCTGGATAAAAGCGAATATATTGTGAACGGAAAAGACGAACAACTCCCATTACTAAAAGATGTTGGTGAAACCGGCTTTTGATAACTAAAATTATAGGTAAGCTGATGGAAAATATTGTGGTTTTTGGCGCCTCCGGGCAATTGGGCCATTGTTTACGGAAGGTAGCCGCAGAAAAAGGCATATCACATATTTACTTCCCGTCCGAATCGGAAGCCAATATATTGGATACAGATGCTATTAATAGCATCTTTGAAAAATACCAGGCGGTTTTCGCTATTAATTGCGCAGCATATACAGCAGTCGACAAAGCCGAGGATGAAGTTGAGCTTGCCCGCAAGATCAATAAAAAAGGTGCGGAAAATCTCGCGATAGCCTGTAAAAAATATGGCGCGACACTGGTACACATCTCAACCGACTTTATTTTTAAGGGGGATATTGCCCATCCCCGTGTTGAAGATGATCCTGCCGAACCCATCAGTATTTACGGGCTAACCAAATTGGAAGGTGAACAGGATGTTACAAACATTCTTGATAAATACTATATCCTCCGCACGAGTTGGCTGTATTCCGAATTTGGGAATAATTTTGTAAAAACCATGCTTAAGCTGGGTGCGGAACGCGATCTGCTTAAAATAATTGCCGACCAGGTAGGTTCGCCAACTTATGGCATTGACCTGGCAACCTGTGTACTGGACATTATCACCTCCGGCAAAACAGCATACGGCGTTTATCATTATAGTAACGAAGGCGTAACCTCGTGGTATGATTTTGCAATGGGTATTTTTGACCTGTCGGGCACCGAAGTTAAAGTTTTGCCTATCCGCACTTCAGAATATCCCACAAAAGCTACCCGGCCTGCCTATTCAGTTATGGATAAAACAAAGATTAAACATACATTTGGTTTTGAGATACCTTATTGGCGGCACAGTTTGGCCATTTGTATTGAAAGACTACTACAAGAATAACGCCATCACATGAAAGGAATAATACTCGCCGGCGGTTCAGGAACACGCCTTTATCCGATCACCAAAGCTATCAGCAAGCAGCTGATGCCGATATACGACAAGCCGATGATTTATTACCCGCTGTCGGTTTTAATGCTGGCGGGTATTAGGCAAGTGCTTATTATTACTACACCAGAAGACCAGGACGGCTTTAAGCGGTTATTAGGCGACGGTTCTGAATTAGGCTGTGATTTCCAGTTCGCAGTACAGGAAAAACCCAACGGGCTGGCACAGGCATTTGTTATCGGCGAAGAATTTATAGGGGATGACAAAGCGGCACTGGTTTTGGGTGATAATATTTTCTATGGATCGGGCTTTAGTACACTTATTCAAAGTTTTAGTGATGTTAACGGCGCAGCTATTTTCGCTTACCCTGTTTCAGATCCCGAAAGATATGGTGTAGTTGAATTTGATAAAGATTTCAAAGCGCTGTCTATCGAAGAAAAACCATTCCAGCCAAAATCAAATTACGCGGTACCAGGTTTGTATTTTTATGATAATTCCGTGGTTGAAATAGCTAAAAATATTAAACCGTCACCACGCGGCGAATATGAGATAACCGATGTGAACAAAGAGTACCTTTTACGCGGTGAGTTGCATGTTGGCGTTATGGATAGGGGCATGGCCTGGTTGGATACCGGTACATTTGACTCGTTAAGCGATGCATCGGAATTTGTTAGGGTGATAGAAAAACGCCAGGCGACAAAAATTGGCTGTATTGAAGAAGTGGCTTATCGCATGAGATTCATCGATCATGACGAATTGATGCTGCTTGCCGAAAAATACATCAAAAGCGGTTACGGCAAATACCTGAAAAATCTTCCACCATTATAACAGCATGAATTATGCGAATTGATTTACACGAATTTCACGAATAGGATCCGGCGGACTAATTCGTGAAATTCGAAATAATTCGTGAAATTCGTGGCGATGTATAATAGTTTACGGGCCTGTATTACCGATCTTGAAAGAAATGGCCGTTTAATCCGTATTAAAGAGCAGGTTGACCCATACCTGCAAATGGCTGCCATACACCTGCGTGTATTTGAGCACGAAGGCCCGGCAATCCTGTTCGAAAATGTAAAAGGCAGTAAATTTCCGGCCGTATCTAATCTTTTTGGCACGCTTGACCGTTCACAATTTATTTTCAGGGATACGCTGGATAAAATTAAAACCCTTGTCGATCTAAAATCCGACCCTGTACAAGCTATAAAACATCCTTTTCAGTACGCCAATGTTGCACTTACCGCTTTATCGGCTTTGCCGATGAAAGTTAGTAAGAATGCGCCTGTAAATTTTGGTAGAACTTCTATCAGCAAACTCCCCCAGATCATAAATTGGCCATTAGATGGCGGTCCGTTTGTAACCATGCCGCAGGTTTATACCGAAGATGCGGATAGGCCGGGAATTATGAATGCCAACCTGGGCATGTACCGTATACAAATGGCAGGTAATGATTATGTAACCGATAAAGAAGTTGGCCTCCATTACCAGTTGCATCGTGGCATTGGCGTACACCAAACCAAGGCTAATGCCAAAGGGCAGCCGTTAAAGGTGAGCATATTTATAGGTGGCCCACCATCACACCCTGTGGCGGCTGTAATGCCCCTGCCCGAAGGCTTGTCGGAAATGACCTTTGCCGGCGCGTTGGGTAACCGCCGTTTTAGGTATTTTTATGACGATGAGGGGTTCTGTGTTTCGGCAGACGCCGATTTTGTGATAACCGGTACCGTGATGCCGCATGAGAATAAGTCCGAAGGCCCGTTTGGTGATCATTTGGGATATTATAGCCTGAAACATCCGTTCCCATTGATGAAAGTGCATAATGTGTATCACCGCAAGGATGCCATATGGTCGTTTACCGTGGTTGGCCGTCCGCCGCAGGAAGATACCAGCTTCGGCGCACTGATACATGAAATTACAGGTGCCGCAATATCCGATGAAATACCAGGCCTGCATGCCGTAAATGCGGTTGATGCGGCAGGTGTCCATCCTTTATTGTTCGCCATAGGTAGCGAACGTTATACGCCTTACCTAAAAGAACATAAGCCGCAAGAGATATTAACGATTGCTAATCACATATTAGGAAAGAGTCAGTTGAGCCTGGCCAAATATCTTTTCATCACCGCAAAAGAAGATGATCCGGCGCTGAATGTGAATGATATTGGGGGCTTTTTAAAACATATTTTACAGCGCATCGACCTTACCCGCGACCTGCATTTTTATACAAAAACCACCATCGACACGCTCGATTACAGCGGCAGTGGGTTAAATTCGGGCAGTAAGGTTGCTATAACAGTTGCAGGCGACATTAAACGCGAATTATGGACGGAAGTACCGGCAAACTTTAGCCTGCCGCAGCCATTTAATATTTTTAAAATGGTGATGCCCGGCATACTGGCTGTAGAAGTGCCAAAATCTGTTAAAACAGAACAGGTTGAAGGCTTGATAACGGGGTTGGATAAACATTTCGCCGGTACCGATCTTAACGGATTGCCATTAATGGTGCTTTGCGATGATGCCGCGTTTACCGCGCAGAATTTGAATAACTTTGTGTGGATAACGTTTACGCGCAGCAACCCGTCGCATGATATTTATGGCATTGGGAGCTTTACCGAGCACAAGCACTGGGGTTGCAAAGGCCCGCTGATAATAGATGCGCGAATAAAACCGCACCATGCACCCGTTTTGGAAAAAGACCCGGCAGTCGAAAAGCTGGTTGATAAAATGGGTGAAAAAGGCGGTAGTTTGTATGGGGTGATATAAACAAATTATTTATTTACCGTCATGGCGAGGAACGAAGCCATCTCTGCGCCTGCAAGTCAAACAGGAAAAAGGTTGTTAAATGACGTCATTTAAAATAATTTCGTTTGATTGATTGGGATAGTTCAGAGATTGCTTCGTTCCTCGCAACGATGCTTTTATATTTTTTATGCCTGAAAAAGAAAAACTAAGAATAGACAAATACCTTTGGGCCATACGCGCTTTTAAAACCCGTACGCTGGCTTCGGATGCCTGTAAGGCAGGGCGTGTAAAGCTGGAGGGTAATAACATTAAGCCTTCGCATGAAGTAAGGCTGGGCGAGGTGTATTCCGTATCAAAAGGTATCGAGCGTAAGGTGATAAGGGTTACCGGCTTGCTTGAGAATCGTGTTGATGCCAAAACGGCTGTTACTTTTTATGAAGATATAACCCCGGTTGAGCAAACGCATGCGTTCAAATCGATGTTCCAGGCGCCGGTATTGACGCGCGACAGGGGCACAGGCCGCCCTACCAAAAAAGACCGCCGCGATATTGATGATCTGAAAGATGATTTCTTTACCAACCAGCAGGATGAGAATTAATCCCCGGAATAAGCGATATTTGTAAGATCAACCTTTGAAAATGCCATCTCCTGCTCAAAAATTCGATCCGAAAACTACCAGGATAGCCATAATAGGCCTCGGCTACGTGGGCTTGCCGCTGGCTGTTGAATTTGCAAAAAAATATCGTGTTACGGGGGTTGATACCGGCAAACAACGGATAAACGAATTGAGCCAGGGCTACGACCGCACATCATCCGCAGATAGCGAAACCCTAAAAGAAGTTGTTTACAATGCTAACGGGACCGGGCTGCATTTTACCGATAGTATTGAAAATGCAGCCGATTGCAATTTTTATATCGTAACCGTACCCACACCGGTTGATGAGATAAACCGCCCCGATCTCAATCACCTTTATAAAGCCAGCGAAACCGTTGGAAGAGTTTTAAAGAAAGGCGATATCGTTATCTACGAATCAACCGTATATCCCGGCGCTACCGAAGAAGAATGTGTGCCGATGCTGGAGAAAGCATCAGGATTAAAATTTAATGAGGATTTTTTCGCTGGATACTCTCCCGAACGGATCAACCCTGGTGATAAAGAGCACACGCTTACCAAAGTACTCAAAATCACATCCGGTTCTACACCGGCGGTAGCAGATATTGTAGACGATCTTTATAACAGCATACTAACTGCGGGTACACACAAGGCGCCATCCATAAAAGTGGCTGAAGCGGCAAAAGTGATCGAAAATTCGCAGCGCGACATAAACATTGCTTTTGTGAATGAGCTATCCAAAATATTTAACCGTTTGGGCATTGATACTGACGAAGTTTTGCAGGCAGCCGGCACCAAATGGAATTTTTTAAAGTTTAAACCGGGTTTGGTTGGCGGGCACTGCATAGGCGTCGACCCCTATTACCTGGCGCGTAAGGCGCAGTTGGTGGGCTATCACCCCGAAATCATTTTGGCTGGCCGCCGTTTGAACGATGGTATGGGCGAGTACGTAGCGCATGAAGTGGTGAAGCTGATGATAAAAAAAGACATAGAGGTAAAGGGTTCGGCTGTATTGGTGATGGGCCTTACCTTTAAAGAAAACTGCCTCGATGTACGCAACACTAAAGTGATCGACATTGTAAATACGCTGAAGGACTATGATGTCAACATTACCCTGTTCGATCCGCTGGCCGACCCCGCAGAAGTAAAACACGAATATAACTGGGATTCGGTAACTAAGTTAAACGATGGTGATTGTTATGACGCCGTTATCATCGCGGTAGCACATGACGAGTTCCGTAAACTCGATATACAAAAACTCTGCAAACAGAATAAGGTAATTTACGATGTGAAAGGCATGTTGGCTAAGGATAAGGTTGACGGAAGACTGTAACGGCAGATGAAAGGATAAAGCTGAATGGCAAAGGTTTAATTCGGAAAATGGAAAAGCATGTCGTAGCAGAGGACCCTGCGACGACATAGGCATGAAAAGAAAAGGTTCCTCACTATTATTATAAAAAAAGACTTGGCACGCGACACGTTTCAGGTTACATTTGCATATGATCGTGACCATACGCCATAAAGGTCTAAGGCTATATTTTGAAAAAGGGGACGCTTCCAAGCTGCAACCACAGCACGTAAGCAAGATTAGATTGATTTTGACCCGGCTACAAGCAGCTAAAGCCATTAGTGATATGAATGTACCAGGTTACGACTTGCATCAACTTAGCGGCGAATTGAAAAGTTTTTGGGCTGTAAAAGTTGATAAGAATTACCGGATCATTTTTCAGTTTATTGCGGAAGATGCCCACGAAGTAGATTATTTGGATTATCATTAACGGGAGGATAAAAAATGAATATGTTTGACCCTGCGCATCCGGGCGAATTGATACGCGAAACATTGGACGGTTTACAGGAAGAAACCGGAATAAGACTAACCGTTGAACAGGTTGCCACAGGTTTAGGGACAACCCGTAAAACATTGTCGGCCATTATTAACGGGAAGCAAAGCGTTAGCCCTGAGATGTCCCTACGCCTAAGTAAAGCGTTTGATACTACGCCCGAATTTTGGTTACACGCCCAGGAAAATTACGACCTTGCACGTGCACGTAAAAAAGTTGACGTTAAGCAAGTAACGGTTTTTTGGCACCGGCAAATCGCTTAGTCTTTTTAGCTTCTTATTTATGTCAACGCAGGGCCTCTTCAATGCTAACTTAATAGCATTCAGGGGATCTTTCAGAGGACCCTGCGATGCAGTAATAAAAAGCTGAAAGAAAAAAGCATTATAACCTTTTACCTTTCAGCTTTTGCCTTTCACCTAAAAATATTATTTATCGGCGCCGTCTTTCGCGTAAGCGTCGTTCAGGCCTTTTAATACATCGGCAGTAACGTCAAGGCTTTGGTCGCCATATAAAACGCTTGAGCCAACCTTGGCATAAGTTAAAACAAATTTATACCCCTTTTGCTTTGCATAGCTCTTAATATAGGCTGCTATCTTATCATCCAGCTTACCTGTAGCTTCTGATTGTTCGTTCTGCAATTCGGCCGAAGCATTTTGCTCATAAGTTTGCTCTGCCTGTTCTTCGCGGGTCAGGCGTTGTTCTGTAGCCTGGCGTTGATCGGCGGGCATAGTGCTTTGACCTTGCTGGTATTGAGCAATTTCACGCTGTAAAGCATCCCGCCTTGATTGTACATCGGCCTTTACGCCACTACCTTTATCGTTAAGTTTTTTATTTACGTCCTTAACATAATTGTATTTGGACAGCAATGTATCGGTATTAACATAAACAATAGCTTGCTGTTCGGCTGCTGGTGTTGTAGTGTTTGACGGTGCAGTTGCTGTTTTGTTTTGGTTACATGCAGTTATACCAACGGCAACCAACAGGCCCAGCGATAACTTTGTAAATACGGGAGCTTTTTTCATTTAAATATTTTGTTCGTTAATTGATCTGTATTGCAAGCGTTTATATACCTGCTTTATCGTTTAATTTTTGTTAAAAGTTTACAAAGATAAACTTTCATGGCAAGTTTCCTACTGCTTTTTAAGGCTTTTCCCACACTGCCTTATTTATCAACAAAAGCGGTAATACGGGTTAATTTTCGTACTTTTGTATGTTAAAAACTCCGTTAACAAACGGTTATTGTTTTATTAAATTATGAGCGAAGAAAATCAGGACAAATCAAATTATTCAGCGGATAATATACAGGTTTTAGAGGGTTTGGAAGCGGTGCGTAAACGCCCTTCCATGTACATTGGCGATACGGGCGTAAAAGGCCTGCACCACCTGGTTTACGAGGTGGTCGATAACTCTATCGATGAGGCGCTGGCAGGCTACTGCGATACCATAAATGTTATCATCCATAAAGACAATTCCGTTTCAGTTGCCGATAATGGCCGCGGTATCCCAACGGGTATCAACACCAAAGAAAACAAGTCGGCCCTTGAAATTGTAATGACCGTGCTGCATGCCGGCGGTAAGTTCGATAAAGACACCTACAAGGTATCGGGCGGTTTGCATGGTGTGGGCGTAAGTTGCGTTAACGCGCTGTCGACACACCTTACCGCATTGGTTTACCGCGAAGGCAAAATCTGGACACAGGAATATGAACAGGGCAAGCCTTTGTTCGATGTGAAAATAATTGGCGAAAGCGATAAACGTGGTACAACCGTTATATTCCATCCCGACCCGGAAATATTTACTTTAACTACCGAGTATAAGTTTGAGACACTGGCCTCGCGCCTGCGTGAGCTTGCCTTTTTAAATAAAGGCATACGCTTATCCTTAACAGATGAGCGCCAAACTAATGAGGATGGTACTTATGTACGCGAAGACTTTTTCTCTGAAGGCGGCTTAAAAGAATTTGTTAAATACCTTGATGGCAACCGGCCGGCTATTATCCCGGAGCCGATATATGTTGAAGGCATCAAACAGGGCATACCTGTTGAACTGGCTTTGCAGTATAACGACTCTTATTCGGAGAATGTGCATTCGTACGTAAACAACATCAATACTATTGAAGGGGGTACGCATGTGGCCGGTTTCCGCAGAGGGTTAACGCGTACGTTGAAAAACTATGCCGATAAATCAGGCTTGCTGAAAAACATGAAGATTGAAATTACAGGCGACGACTTCCGCGAAGGGTTAACAGCCATTATTTCGGTAAAAGTGCAGGAACCGCAATTTGAAGGCCAAACAAAAACCAAGTTAGGCAATAATGAGGTTATGGGCGCTGTAGACATAGCTGTAGGCGAAATTTTGGGCAATTATTTGGAGGAAAATCCAAAAGAGGCCAGAATGATCGTTAATAAGGTAATACTGGCCGCTACCGCACGTGCTGCTGCCCGTAAAGCCCGCGAAATGGTACAGCGTAAGAACGTGATGGGTGGTTCAGGCCTGCCCGGCAAACTGGCCGATTGTGCCAATAGCGACCCTGTTGCCTGTGAAATATACCTTGTGGAAGGTGACTCGGCAGGTGGTACTGCCAAACAGGGCCGTAACCGCGATTACCAGGCTATTCTTCCGCTGCGCGGTAAGATACTGAACGTGGAGAAGGCCATGGAGCATAAAATTTATGAGAACGAGGAAATAAAAAACATGTTCACCGCATTAGGTGTGAGCATCGGTACGCCGGAGGACGATAAAGCGCTCAATTTTGCCAAGTTGCGTTACCATAAAATAGTGATCATGACGGATGCCGACGTTGACGGTTCGCACATCACCACGTTAATATTAACTTTCTTCTTCCGTTACATGAAGGAGCTGGTTGAGTACGGCTATGTTTACATTGCCTCGCCGCCGCTTTACATGGTTAAAAAAGGTAAGGAGTTTGAATATTGCTGGAACGATGAACAACGCGATGTTGCCATCCAGCGCTTAAAAGGTGCCGGTAAGGAAGATAGTGTGAACGTACAACGTTACAAAGGTTTGGGTGAGATGAATGCCGAACAGCTTTGGGAAACCACCATGAACCCTGAAACCCGTACCCTGAAACGCGCCAGCATTGAAAATGCCGCCGAGTGCGACCATACCTTTAGCATGCTGATGGGTGACGAAGTTGCCCCGCGCCGCGAATTTATTGAGCGAAATGCAAAATATGCGAAGATAGACGTGTAAGTAAGATTAATAAAATAAAAAGCCCTGTCCGTTGGTTAATGGACAGGGCTTTTTTATTTTATCATGATTGATATTGCTAAAAAACTTATTTTAGCTGAGCAAAGCCCATATCACAATATGAAAAAAAAATTACTCCTGTTTTTTATTGCCAGTCTATTTTACGCCTCTGCAAATGCGCAGGATTTTGTGACTTATACCGGCGATATTGAGAAGTCGCTGATTTCTTCCGCGCAAACGCCTGATGATTTTATAAAACTGGCATTATCGTCCGAACTGAGTGACATTGAGTCGCCGGTCATTTATAACAAGTTTTTGCAGGACTTTAAATCACTTGGCCTGGGAGCTATGGTAGGTGATAAGTCGGAAAGACGTTTAAAAAAAATATACCAGGTTGTGCATGACCATTTTTTAAAAAAGTATAATCCTGGTGCTCATTTTGGCGATTTTATTCTGAATGGCGAGTATAATGATGTAAGTGCGAGCATATTATATGCCTATACCCTTGAAATATTAACCGTTCCCTACCGAATCAAACAATTCCCTGCCCATGTTTATGTAATTGCTAATCCCGGTACCGATAATATAACGTTTGAAACCATCGATCAGTCAAAAGGGTATTATATGTTCGACGACCAGTCGAAAGTGACCAATGTAACCGAAATGATAAAAGAAGGTTACTTAGACCAATCCTATGTAATAAGAGTTGGGGTTGAACGCGCTTTTGACGATTTTTTATACGGCCAGCCTGATGTTGATTTAAAAGAAACGATAGGCATATTGTATTTTGAAAAGGCAATGTTAGAAGCACAGGCTAATGAAAATGCGGCTTATTCAGATATAAGCAAAGCTGATATGTTATTTCCAGACAAGAAAAATGTTTTCTTTGAGAACAGGCTCTTAATGAATATGGCTGATAATTTTACTTATGACGACCTTAAAGATTGGCGCGCTTTAACCCGGCTGGCAAATAACAGGTATGCTACTGATAACATTAAAAGGTTTCTTGAAGGGCAGTTTGAAAATTTTTTGAATGCAAAACTGATCAATGGGGGGCAAAAAGATAAAGCATCCGAAGTATATAATTACCTGCACAGCAACCTCACCGATACTGCTGTTAAGAAAGTAGTTACTACAGACTATTTTTTCATAAGTGCACATTACGCCTACATTACAAACGATTATGAACAAGCCCTCAATTGTTTGGAAATAGCGTACCCGTTAAATCCTAATAATCCGCTGATTGCATCGGATTTTGTGCAAATGATACTGCATAAATATTCAAGGGAAGCCCCTTCAGCTGAAAGCCTAAGTGATTTTGATAAATATATGGATGGCTATCCTTTGCTTAAAAATAATCCCATTATTATATCGATATACCTGAACGACATATCAATGCTATGTATAATGGGATTTGCACAGGGCAACGGTATTACAGGCGATAAATATTTGCAGATGCTTATACATCAATTAGATGCACACCCGGACAACGAAAATAAAAACGAGCGGTTCGTAGCTAACGCCTTTGCCGCAGCAAGTGTTTATTATTTCAGGAAACAAGCCAAACAAAAAGCAATAGCAGTACTTAACCAGGGCCTTAAATATGAACCGCAGAGCGATGTATTATTAAGAAAATTAAAAGCCGACACAGGTAATTAAACCCTGAATTTTATAGTTTTTTTGCCATAGTCGATAACGGCTTTATATTTCACTAATATGTCGCCGCCTAAAACACCCAATATGTGCGGATGCCCAATTTGCCCGTAAGCGATGTTAATGGCAGAAAGATCAAGCACGGCGACTTCAAATTCAGGGATATGCAAGTCGCCGATGTAAAGATCATCTACAATGGTGGTGAACGATTTCATGGTATTGGTGCCAAGGCCGGTTGACAGTTTATCACTGGCATTGAGTTCAGCTTTTTTGTTGGCCTCCAGCAGGAGATTTTTATCAAATGCCGTTTTTGAAGCGCCGGTATCCAGTACAACAACAAAAGGTTTGCCGAAGATGGTAATGTTGATCAGCGGGTGAAAGCCATCATCATTGAGATCTATTATATGTAGGGGTACATAAATTTGCATGGGTTAATTTAACGATTTGATCGTTAAATTGTTTATTAATCATTATAATATTCTTCCGAAATATCATCAGCCATTTCAATAATGATAGTATCCATCCTGTGCAGTTCGGTTTGAATATGTTCCAACACCTCTTTATCCAATTGATCATGCTGTAAAAGCGCGGCGAGGCCTTTTAAATTAGCCAGCGGGCTGCGTATTAAATGCGATTGTTTCCAGGCCATATCCTTAATACTATTGATATGGCTTTGTATCCGGCTATAGGCTTTTTTAAGATCGTACTCGGCATTTTTGCGTTCGGTAATGTCATATAATGCCATTAAAACGCCCAATATGGCTTTATGTTCATTGGTTATCGGGAACAGGCGCACATAGTACCAGGTAACATTACCATTATCCTGTGTAAAATCAATCTCAAAATTTATATTTTTCCCTTTCAGTACATCGTTAGCAAGATTGGCCGGGTCGGGGAATTTGCCGCCGGGCAAATAATCGGCCAGGGTATTTTGGCTTGTATCATGGCCATAATGCTCTTTTATAAAACGCGTGGCCTTTTGATTTGAGGCAAGCACATTCAATTGCCTGTCGAACAGGGCATAAGCGGTATCAGTAGTTCTCAGTATCGCCTGGAGGTTAGCCTCTGATTTTTGGAGCGATTCTTCGGCCTTCAACCTTTCGGTAATATCGTTAGTCATGGACAGTCTTACATGCTTTCCTTCAAAAACAATATCATGGGCTACTATCTGAACAAACATCACAGTACCGTCTTTTTTAAGATGTCTTACCACCCCCAATTCGCCGTCAGCCTCATACTTATAGCCGTCAAATTGATTTTTTGAGTCTTCCGTTGGTCTTAAGACTTTCGTGTCCAAATTAATGAGTTCCTCTTTTGTATAACCGTAATGTTTTGCAGCAGCGTCATTAACGGCAATCACTTTACGGTTGTCTTTATCTATCATCCATAGTGGCATCGGGTTGCTATCGAATAATAGTTTATATTTTTGCTCGGATGACTTCAACTCATCTTCCGCCTCTTTGCGTTCGGTAATATCAATCATTGACCCTATGATGGCCGGTTCGCCGCCGATGGAAACGGCATTGCCGTATATTTCTACCCAATTTGTGCTGCCATCCTTCTTTTGACCCATCGCCTCGTAATGAATGCTTTCCACTTCGCCGGTTAAACGCAGCCTTACATTTTCCCTAACCATTTCACGCTGGCTTTCGTGGAATATTTTCTCTATCAGGCCCACTGAATTGATCAGGTCTTTTGGTTCATAACCAAAAACACGGGCAAACCGGGGGTTTACGTAGGTAAATGTGTCATGCTGAACGATATAGACACCAACCATAGATTTTTCGGCAATGGTGCGGAATTTAAGTTCAGCCTCTCTCAGTTCGGCGGAACGTTCTTCAACCAGCTTTTCCAGTTGGCTGTTCATTGTCCGCACTTTTTCTTCGGCATCCTGGCGCATAATGTCGATCTTATTTAACCAGGAAGCGGTATTCCATATCAGCAGTAAACTCAGGAACAGGAAACATATGGCTAATAACGAAACGCCAATATCTTTTGACGAGAACACGTGCAGTTCCTGTGTTTCGTTCCGCAATGTTGCAAGAAATATCACAACCAGCATCATCATAAAAAATAACCTGCGCGCCATTTGGTTGCCAACCAAACTGCCGGTAAACACCATGGTGATGCCAACCGACGGATTATAAATAGAAGCGGCTATCGACAGGATAAAGAATAGCATGGCTGTGTGCGCCGGCATTGCGGTGATATAGAATAGCGTGTGGAATAACGATACGCCATAGAGGTAACCAATTAACGCGATAGCTGAAAGGACAGTAACAATATGAAAGAAATACTGGGCTATCAGCTTGGAAAAATGCTTTGCCGACCCCATCATCAAGAGTCCGACACCCAAAACAAGGAAGTTGAATGATGAATTTAATGCCATACGGCCCGGGAAAGGAAAAGCTGCTGAAAATGGTGTTTTATCGGTTACAAAAAATGTATCAAGCCCCGCGTTAAATTTAAAAATGTCCTGGCAAAAGGTTATTGCGCCGATCACTGTGCCAAAAAGCACCAATAAATTATAAAATAGATTTCTGTATTTTGCCTTTTTAAATTGTGAGAGCAGTAGCGCTGAACCAAACAATGCAAAGCATAAGCCTGCATTAAACTTCATTAAAGTGGTACCCACCAGCAGGCGTTCTAAAAGACGAATATTCAATATCCATCCAGCCATTACAATAATTCCGCTTATTGAAGTAAGCAAACTGATTGCAATAATTATATTTCTTTTTTTCTGCTGGGGCTCCATCTAAAAAATAATCAGATTAAACGTAAAGAAATACAGTTAGGTTTATGTACAAGCTGAAGCAAATGGTTTTTTCTAATAAAGTTAGAACTAAATCAGAATAAAAATCAATGTTTCCTGAAAAGAAAAGTACAACAATAATGTTTGGTAAACCGAATTGTCAATTAAAACAGCAAATATAGATCAAAATGGATAACCGATAGCAAGGTTAAAAACCGAATCACTGAACCTGATACGGCTGAAATCCACCTTTTCGCCGGGCAACTGGTAAGGTTCAACTACAGGGAAGCCGATATCGGTACGAAGTATAAGCACTGAGAGGTTGAAACGAAGACCAAACCCTGCATCGGCGGCTATTTGGGTTAAAAAGTTTTTACCAAAAGTAGCGCCCGGCAGACCTTCGTGCGACCGCAGGTCCCATATGTTACCAGCATCAACAAATACGGCGCCCTCAACAATACTGAACAGTTTTGGCCGCCATTCCACATTGCCTTCTATTTTTATATCACCGGATTCGTCAGGTATATATTCCGTACCGCCTGTAATATCGTTCGATGGATAATAAGAGCCCGGTCCGATAGAACGTGCCTGGAAGCCTCGCAAACTGTTAGGCCCACCTATAAAAAACTGCTGGCTATAAGGTAAAATGGTAGAATTGCCATACGGTAACCCTACATTAACCATTAACCGCGCAGCAAGTTTATCATTAGAGCCAAGCTTATGATAAAACCTGAACTCGTTTTCCAGCTTTACATATTGGTCGAACGGGGTGCCGAATAGCTTGCTTACTTTGCCGGCCAGGGTATCGGCGCCTGTTACCAGGCCATAAATATTAGCCGATAAACTTACTTTGCCCATATAATAAAAAGTGTTGGTGCGGTAATCTTCGGTAGTGTTAGTATAATTATAGCTATAGCTTGGCCCGAAAGTGAATTGGTTATTGATTACATGCGCCAGTTGCGGATTGCGGGTTTTGCGAATACTGTCGAGATAGATCTGCGATATACTGGCCGCATCTACATAAGTTACATCAAGCAGATCGAGGGTATTTTGTTTATGTATGCTCGGCTTCCATTGATACCCCCATGATCCGTTATAAGAATTTAAGGTGAACAGTTTACTTTCCTGTATAAGCGTATAGCCAGTGGTTAGGATAGTGTGCGGTATAAAGGCATTGTCCGTTTCAAAATTAAAAGGGCTGATAAACCGTGGCCACGAAAGGGAGGGCTGTATACCATATTGGTAGATATTATAGCCGGTTTTTACATGGCCGAATTGTACGTCGGTGCTGGTAAACAAGCTAACCGTTAATAATTCTGCTCCTTTAAAGAGGTTCCTGTCCTTAAAATCAAGGGAAAATTGCGTACCGCTGTAATTGGCCGATGTTTGCCGCGCCACTACCTCAAACTGTAATGATTTCTTTTTATACTGGGTTAAAAAGTAATAGATATCCAGTTTGGCCGAGTCGGGGGTAACATCCTGGAACTCATTTTTTACATAGGAGAACGGCCCCAGTTCGATAAAACGGTTAAGGGAGTTGGTATGCTCGGTACGGTTATAAATATCGCCCGGGTGCAGCAATACCGCATTTTTGTAAGTAAAAGGCCTTACGGTATGCTTAGGATCGATAACATTGTACCAATCATACTTTACTGCAGAATCGAGCTTGTGCGATGTATCCCTGATGGTGTAATTTGAATAGACATAAATATTTCTTACCTGGTAAACCCAGCGGGCCTGATCGGGCGTGGAGTATTTTACTTTTACAAATACATCCACCTGGTGGTTGCCTACGGAACTATCCACCTTCATCAACAGGTCTTCCGGTGAGAAATAGAAAAATCCTTTTTCTTTTAAACGGGCATCTATCCTGATGCGCTCATTTTTGATAATATCGAGATCATATTTATCACCCGTTTTCAATATGGTTTGAGGCGCAGCCGCTGTGATAGCGCTGTCGAGCGCATCGGTATCTGCCGGGAAAGAAATATGCCTGTAATGATATGCCGGTCCCGTTTGTACGGTGTAAACAGCCTTTGCCGTGCGTGAATGTTTTTTCCCTACGGTATCGCCGCTAACCTGTGCCTGGAAATAGCCTTCGTTTTCTAACCGGTTTTGCATAATGCTGCTGTTCTTAACCAGGTCAACCGAACCGGCAAGTACCGGCGGTTCGCCGATGTGGGTGTGCAGGTAATGCTTCAGGCCACGGCGTTTATTGGTCATGGTATGCTCATAAACATATAGTTTAAAGCGTAACCCCAATATACTGCCATTGGGTTTTGGCCGGGCGATGCCTGTCATTTCGGTGGCTAATGCTTTTGCATCGCTCTTTTTGGTGTTTTGCTTATCGGTTATTTTTACCTCGGCGCCGGTGTATAATTTTTGCCCCGGCGGCAGGTTTTTGGTAGTGCTGCAGGCGCTGATAAAAGCAACGATCAATAAAATAAGTAAATATCTGAGTTTGTCCATCGGTCGTTTATATTTTTGTTTGATCGGGTTGGTCGGCAGGCTGTATCAGATCGCTTGTTTCGGCATCATGCTCCTTATCGGCTTCCTTCTGCTCTTTCTTCTTTTCCTTCTCTTTTTTCTTGTATTCCTTCTCTAACTCCTTCTCCTGCTTCGGTTTTTTTGCGAACAGCTCCAAAAACTTATTGTAATCGTAGGTAAGCGTAAAGCCCACGCCGGTTTCCACCACTTCACCTTCTACAACAATATATTCATCTTTCCGGTATACACGCACCATGTAGCGGCCATCTTCCGTTATTTTATAATTCACCGAAAGGTCGCCTGCAATATCTGTTTGTTTTTGCCCCGGCTCGTTTTGCCCTTCAAGATTGAAGTTATTGCCTACTGTTACGGTTATCCGGTCATTAAGAAACTGTTTTGATAGCCCCACATTCAAATCGGTGCGGTTTTGGGCAACACCGGTTGAATAATCTTCGCCAGAAGTAAGGTCGAAGCTCAGCTGTATACCACCAATCAGGTTGCCCGCCAGTTTATTCAATTGGTCCGATAGCAAACTGCTTACACTGCTGCGGATGGCGCCGTTAATGCCCTCGCTGCCGCCCTGGCTTTGTAACGGGTTATCGCCAATAAAGTGGCCCAGCACCAGTACGCCCAATACCTGTTTATTCATTTCGTTAGTATCCTGCCTGATTTGCGAAAGACGGTCATTGATTGTTGATACTACAAAAGGCGAAACAGTGTAGTTACTGTCAGGCAACACAATATCAAATCTGATCTGCGGGGTTAGCAACTGGTTTTTTAGTATCAGGTTAACATTAAATGGCAGTTTTTGCTTGTATTGGGTAGTATTATCTCCGCTGCCCAACTGCTGGCTTACCAAATCAATTGGCGGAACATTAGCTACGTAAGTAGCTGTGATATTAATGGTAGCCTGCGTAGGATCACCCTGCCAGGTAATGGTACTGCCTTTTTTGAAGATAAACTTACGTTTGACAGTAGCATAAGCCAGGTTATACGAGCCATTTTCAACAATATATGTGCCGGTAAGGCTTGTTTTGCCACTGGCGTCGATGCCACCGTTCAGGTGTGCTTCACCCTGTAGTTGCACTATATCGCCATTTTCCGGGTCGACCACTACGGTAAATTTGGCATTTTTGTTAATGTTGATGGTGGCATTAACGTCCAAACCTTTCAATTCGGTGTTTTTTAGCGAATCGAGTTTTTTCGCCAGCATTATCGAGTCGAGTTTCGGCTGTTTTTCATCAAAAAACTCCACTACGCCTTTGCGGTCTTCAATACTTGGGTCTTCCGTAGGCAGTACAACGGTAAAATCGGTTTTATCATTAACAGTCAGCGTAGCGCTCACCACGGGCTTGTTCATATCGCCCTGTATAGAAATATCGCTGTTGAGGTACAGCTTGCCATAAAATAATTTGTTATTGGCTGCTGTTGAATTTACCACGCGGAAATTATCCGTATGGATATTCATCGCGAACTTAAAATCGGTGAATGTTTTGGTGTAGATATTGCCTGTAACGACTGCTTTGTTGCCTGTTGAATCTACTAAAGTAAAATCATTGAAAAGAATGCCGTCGTTATTAAAGGTGATACTCTCATTCGGCATGCTGAAGTAGGAGTTAAGCATGGAAACATTAAAGCCGACCTTGTTAAAATGCACATCGCCCCGCACGGATGGCGCCGAAGGCGTTCCCGAAATTTTTAGCGTACCGGTTATATCACCGCTGGCATTATGGATGCTGCCGAAGCTAAAACCTTCAATGCTTTTCATGTTCAGTTCGGCAATGTTAAGGGTAAGGTCGAAACGGCTGTTCGGGCTGGTATAGTAGGTGCCGGCTAAATTAACCTGGTTGCCTTTGCCGGTAATAGTCATATTGGCGTTATATGCATTGGCCGTTTGATTATTTACTTTCAGCGCGATATTACCTACCGTATCACCCTTAAAATTAAAATCGTTAACCGTTAATGCTGTGGTAAATACCGGCGATTTTTGGAAATTACTGATCTGCGCATTACCATTCAGCACGCCACCCACCTGTAACGAATCCTGCTGCGCCATTTTGGTGAGCGTTTCGATATGGAAGTTCTTGAAATTGACATTTAACGGTGCATTATACTGTTGTGTAGTACTGCTCACACTGAGCACCTGCCCGTTATTGCTAAGGCTGAAATCTTTTGCAAGTATGCCTTTATTGCCGAATTGCAGGGCATTATCGGCAGCGACAGCCCATTGCGTATAATCAAGCAGCAAGCCATTTGGCAAAAAGCTGAACTGGTATTCATTAGGCTCAATGCTGAAGACGCCGGCTATGCGGTAGCGCTCTTTTTTGGCGGCGTCGCGCACTTGTAAACTCAGATTAAGTTTATTGTTTTGTGCGTCACCGCTAATACTGGTATAAAGCAGATCGATTGATGAGCCAACTTTAACTTCGTCAACGCTCAGGTTATAATTAAGCGCATTGCTTACAAAATTGTTGTTGGCCGGGCTGCCATTGGTTGTGTTGTTGAGTGTATTGATAGACAGTTTTAGGTTATTTACGGTATTGGTACCATAAATAACTTTAGGCATGGAGCCATTGACAGCGAGGTCGCCTGTTTGGCTGTTGAAATGGCCGTTTATCAATACCGGGTCAAGCTGTTTCAGGTCAGGAACGAGTTGCTGAGAGATGGCTGATTTAACTATATGCACATCAAACTCAAAGTTTTCAGGCGAATATTTTGGCTTTGCTTTACCTGTGGCGATACTGGTATTGTAATATTTACTGATCGCATCCTGCATGGCCGTGCCAATCTCGGTCAGCTTGTATTTACCGGCCATATGGGCGTATATCATCGGCGCCTTTAGCTTAATGGTGCTGCTATCCGCATTGGCGGTTGATTTTAAGCTCACGGTATCCAGCTTAATTCGCTGGTCTTTGCTTACGTAAAGCAAGTCGGTGGCCTCGATATCAGCATTCAGGTAATCCGGGTCGGCGGTTGGTACATTGGCTACAATTTTACCGTGGAAGCGGGTATCAACACTTGTAAAATTCAGATTTTTCAGGTTCACGCTGTCGACCATCAAAGTAGCATAAACCGACGGCTCTTTTTTGTTCATATCGGCCTTCGCATCCAGGCTGAAGTGGATATTGGGGTCGGCCATTTTAACGCTGGCGGTATAATTGCCGTTATGCGCCGTGCCGTTCATCATTAAATTTTTATAGGTGTAGCCCTTCACGTAGGCCGATGCTACATCGCCATTAAATTTAATACTAGCCGTTTTGGGGTTAAGCCCTGTGCCCGAAATACTGGTGCTTAGTGTTATCGTACCAACCATTTTTGGCTGTTTGGTAATGGCGCCTATATTCAGGCTGTTAACTTTAATATTGGCGTTATAAGTAGCCGCGTTTTTGTTGTTGCCGTTTCGAAGTACAGCCTGCAAATCAACCGCGCCGAGGCTGGAGCGCAGGCTCATTTTAGTATTAAAGGTGTACATGCTGCCCTTGAAATTACCTTTCAAATGCAGGCTTTCGGGTATGCTGATGTTTGACGGGATAGTGCCCGGCGGCGCAATGCGGGCAATATCGGCACGGCTGGTGCTGAAGTCGTTAATGGTAACATCAAAATTAGCTTTGTTCATATCCGGCAAGCCGCGCATTTTAGCCGATGCTTTTACGTGGGTATTGCCAATGCCGTAAATCTCCAGGCTCGGTATATCAAGGTCGTTTACCTTGCCTATTACTTTGCCATTTATATGGATCACATCGTTTTGTATTTCATTTAGTTGCCCGGCCATTGTCGGCATAAGCAGCAATATATCTTTTATCGCTACTTGACTGCCATCCAGATCAGCATTAAGGCTTAACTGGCCAAGGTTTTTGGTTACTGCTGCAATGGATGGATAGCTAACCTCCAAATCCTTTTGAATAGTGGTTTGCGGTGTTTCAACCAGCAGGTCTTTCAGGTAAGCATTCTTCGGCCCGTAAAAAAAGTCGGTATGGAATTTTTGCAGGGAAAGCCCGCTCTTTTCGTTAAAGGTGAATGTATTGATCTTGCCTGAAATGGTGTCTGGATTATAAACCAGATTCTCCAAATCAACATCCAGGTCGTGAATATCCATATGCCCAAAATCAAGGCCTTTTTTAAGCGGCTTTTGGGCATTGTTATCAAATTTGATATCGTCATTAGCCAAAACAAATTTATCCAGCGAGGCCGACCAGCCTTTCTGGCTTTGCGTTGGCCTTACCAGTGTATCGAGCTTCTTCACCGCGTGAACTACCTTTTGCTTTGCAGCCTGCGGCTGGGCAAAAGTGAGTGCAGCTTTGGTATCGCTTAATGAAATGGATGAAATGCCAATGTTTTGATTTTTAAAGTCGATTTTTTTCATTTCAACCAAGAGCCTGCCCAGGTTAACTTTGGCCGACATGGTATCAGAAGCATAATCCACATTTATTTTTGATATATCGATAGTGCCTAAATTAAGTGATATACTAAGCGGCTTGGTGCCGGTATCCGGTTTAGCTGCTGTGACTGCCGCCGGAATAGTTTTTTGCCTGATGTTTGCATCGAAACCGGTAAGGGTAATTTTTGGTATGGTAAATTTCATCTTATCCATATCAAAATCGGTTATTTTGGTATCGAAATGGCCTAAGTGGAAAACAACGTCATTACCAGTTATCTTATCGTCATAAGCAATTTTAATGTGATCGAGAATAACCGTCCCCACCGACATTTTCATGGTTGAAGTGGTATCGGTCGGTTGCGGTTGTTTTTTCTGTTCGCTTGCGAAGGCTTTTACTATATAATCGAAGTTGAAAACACTGTCGGCGCCGCGGTTCACATTCAGGGTTACGCCATTGAGGTTTATTTCGTTTATCTCCAGGGTATTGTGAAGCAATTTTAGCATACTCACATCCACTTCCAGCTTTTTGCCGGCGATAAGCGTATCCTTATGCTGGTCCTCAAAATAAACATCCTCTAAAACAATAGATTTCGGCAAGCCGATGTCGATATGGCCGATAGCTACCTTGGTGTGGAGTTTTCCCTGTAAATAATTTACAGCCTTGTTTTTAGCGAAGTTTTGTACAGCGGGTACCTGTATAAGTACAACAACAAGCAGCACCAAAAAGATGACACTTGCAATTATCCAGAGAATGGTTTTTAAAGCTATACGTCCAAATCGTCCCAATTTATAAATTTTTCAAAGGTGAAGATTGCTATTTATTACACACTGATTGCGCTAAACCAGGCGTTCGGCTCGTTAATTATTGTATCGTGTACACTATCTATCCTGATTTATACACTTTTCAACATATATAGGGTACAAGTTGTTTTTTGATAAATTTGTATTTCTACAAAAATTTACTGAGGGACAGATATGCCGGATTTTTCACACTTACACGTACACACCCAATTTTCACTGTTAGACGGGGCTGCAGATATATCCAAACTGTATAAAAAAGCAGCCGCCGACGGCATGAAAGCGTTGGCCATAACCGACCATGGCAATATGTTCGGCGTGTTTAAGTTTGTGGCCGAAGCCGGCAAGCACAACGTTAAGCCCATTGTAGGCTGCGAATTTTACGTGGTTGACGACAGGCACCGCAAGCAGTTCACCAAGGAAAAAAAAGACGTGCGCACCCACCAGCTGATGCTGGCCAAAAACGCCGAAGGCTATAAAAACCTGGTAAAGCTGTGCTCATTAGGCTATATGGAAGGCCTGTACAGCAAATGGCCACGTATTGATAGGGAACTTATTTTAAAATACCATAAGGGGCTGATAGCCACTACCTGCTGCATAGGCGCATCGGTACCACAGGCTATTTTGCGCAAAAGCGAGGCCGAAGCCGAAGAAGAATTTAAATGGTGGCTCGATTTGTTTGGCGAGGATTATTATATCGAGCTGCAACGCCATGATATACCTGAGCAAAATATCGTTAATGCTACCTTGCTTAAATACGCTAAAAAGTATAACGTAAAAGTTATCTGCTCGAACGATTCGCACTACGTGGATCAGCAGGACAGTAACGCGCATGATATTTTGCTGTGCGTGAATACCGGCGATATGCAGAGTACGCCAATAGCTACAGATGAAGAAGGTGGCAAAGGTTATCGTTTCGGTTTCCCGAACGACCAGTTTTATTTTAAAACGCAGGCCGAAATGGGTGAGTTGTTCAAAGATGTGCCCGAATCGCTTGACAATACCAACGAGATAGTAGATAAGGTTGAGGTTTTAAAGCTTAAACGCGATATCCTGCTGCCCAACTTCGTTATTCCACCTGAATTTAAAGTACACAGCGAAATAACCCCTGATGCTGATACGCTTAACCAGTGGGAATATCTTAAACACTTAACTTATTTGGGCGCGAAGGAACGCTATAAGGATATTTCGCCCGAAGTTCAGGAACGGATAGATTTTGAGTTGTTCACCATCCGTACTATGGGTTTCGCAGGTTACTTTTTGATAGTGTCCGATTTCATTAAGGCCGGCCGCGACATGGGCGTGTTTATCGGGCCGGGGCGTGGTTCGGCGGCGGGCTCGGTAGTAGCTTATTGTATTGGTATCACCAATATCGACCCAATGAAGTATAACTTGCTGTTCGAAAGGTTTTTAAACCCCGACCGTAAGTCGATGCCTGATATCGATACGGATTTTGACGACTCCGGTCGCCAGAAAGTGATCGATTATGTGGTTGATAAATATGGTAAAAACCAGGTGGCGCAGATCATTACCTATGGTTCGATGGCTGCGCGCACCAGTATACAGGATGTTGGCCGCGTGCTGGATATGCCACTTTCGGAAGTCAACGCCTTAAAAAAACTTGTACCCGATACTTTGGGTATTACACTGCGGGGCGCGATTGACCAGGTGCCCGAGTTGCAGGAAATTGTAAAAGGCCATGATTTGAGGGCGACTGTCCTCCGCGAAGCGGAAAAACTGGAGGGCTCTGTACGCAATACAGGCGTACACGCGGCGGGTATTATCATTGCGCCGTATGATTTGACGGATATAGTGCCGGTCGCCACAGCTAAAGACTCCGACCTGCTGGTAACACAGTTCGACGGGCGGGTGATTGAGGATGCGGGTGTTATCAAGATGGACTTTTTGGGCCTGAAAACGCTTACCATTATTAAGGACGCGTTGCGGCTCATTAAGCAGAATTATGACCTCGAAATAGATATCGATACCATCCCCCTCGATGATGCGAAAACTTTCGAGCTTTACCAGAAAGGCGATACTAACGGCACGTTCCAGTTTGAAAGTGACGGTATGCAAATGTACCTGCGCGACCTGAAGCCAGATAAGTTTGAGGACCTGATCGCCATGAACGCCTTATATCGCCCGGGCCCAATAGAGTATATCCCGAACTTTATTAAGCGTAAGCATGGTTTAGAGCCGATAACGTTCGACCTGGCCGATATGGAAGAATACCTGGGCGAAACCTATGGTATTACCGTTTACCAGGAACAGGTGATGCTCCTTTCGCAAAAACTCGCCGGTTTTAGCAAGGGCGATGCCGACGTACTGCGTAAAGCGATGGGTAAAAAGCAGATTGAGGTGCTGAACAAAATGGAGGCCCAGTTTATGAATGGCGCTGCCGAAAAAGGACACGCTAAAGATAAACTCACTAAGATTTGGAACGACTGGAAGGCTTTTGCGCAATACGCGTTCAATAAATCGCACTCTACCTGTTACGCTTTTGTGGCTTACCAAACGGCATACCTCAAAGCGCATTACCCCGGCGAGTACATGGCGGCGGTATTGAACAACCAGAACAGCATTGAAAAAATATCCTTCTTTATGGACGAATGCCGCCGTATGGGTGTGCCTGTTTTAGGGCCGGATATCAATGAAAGCGATATGGCCTTCGCCGTAAATAAAAAGGGAGAGGTACGTTTTGGATTGACCGGCGTTAAAGGCGTGGGTGATAAAGCGGTTGAAAGTATTATAGAGGAACGCGACCTGAACGGGCCTTATAAAAACATATACGATTTCGCGCAACGGAGCAATACACGCAGCGTAAACCGTAAATCATACGAAAACCTGGTTTACGGGGGCGCTTTTGATGCAATGGGATTAAACCGTGCGCAATTCTTCGCCAAAACAGAAAATGGCATACTAACAGGCGTTGAGCGTCTGATCAAATATGCCAATGATTACCAGAATACACAAAGCAGCAGTCAGTCGTCGTTATTTGGCGGTTCGGTGGCTTCTTATATACCTGAACCGGCGCTGCCCGAAGCGGATGAATGGCCGTTGATAGAAAAGCTGAAATATGAGAAGGATGTGATCGGCATATACCTTACCGGGCACCCGCTGGATAATTATAAGGTTGAGCTGGATAGGTTTTGCAATGCCGATATTGGCGACCTGAAGAACATGCAAAAAGCGCGTAGCGGGGAAGGCGGCGAGGAAATCATGGGTGCGTTTAATGAGCTGCGACGCAAGGGCGAACTGAAAATAGGCGGCCTGGTATCAAACGTTCAGCATAAAATGACCAAAACGGGTAAGCCGTTCGGCACATTCGTTTTGGAAGATTATAAGGAATCGTACGAGTTTGCCTTATTCGGCGAGGATTATGTAAAGTTCCGTAACCTCATGGTCGATGGCTATTTTTTGCATGTAAAAGGCCAGATAGAAGAGAAATTTCGCCAAAAAGATAACTGGGATATGAAGATAACCGCCATGAGCCTGTTATCCGAAATGCGGGATAAATTCACCAAATCGCTAACCGTTTGCATCGACCTGCATGCGCTGAACGAGGGCCTGCTGAAAAATATTGAACAGGCGGTGACCGACAATAACCAAAAATACCCGGTTAAAAACTGTACACTGCGTTTTTTAGTAAAGGATTGGGAAGAATCTATCGCGCTGGAATTGCCATCGAAAAACTTTAAAGTAAATCCGAGTGATGATTTAATGGCGGATATTTATAATATTACCAATGTACAGCCGGTGTTGAATTAGTAGCCCCCTTTAAACGGCGAAGCTCTCATGAGCACCTTAAGAAATAATTAAAACGCGAATAATCGCCCCCGGTAGGGGAGACTTAGTAAATTTATTTGGGTCTAAAAGGACTCGCTGATAAAATGTTTATAGTAATTAATCTGTTTAAATAAGATGAAAAATCCAAATATTAAAACCAAATCAGCCTTCTTTATCTGCCTGGCGGGTTTGGCTATTCTTTTTTCAGCTGGTTGTAAGAAAGATGTCAATAATTCGCAAAAAACGTCGACAGCCGTTACCGGCCCATATCTGTATGTAGGAGGCAAAGGTGCATATTGGAAAATCACTTTATCCGCAGCAAACCCTGCCCCTGTTGTTAATACGCTTAAAAATGCCGGCGCCGTATCATCCCTTATCACTTCCGGTAAGGACGTTTACATTGCTGCGCAAACAGCAGGTTATTATAAAAACGGCGTATTCGTCCCGCTTACAAATGCATCCGGTATAAACTACCTGGCGCTTTCCGATACAACAGTAGTTGCCGCCGGCTTTGATAATACAGGTCAGATAGGTTACTGGGAATATAACAGCGAAATATCCATTAATATTGCTAACATAGCCTTGGGTATAACATCGCCAATTCCAGGCGCACGTGGGGCTGTAGCAATTGCTTTATCAGGTATCGCGGTATCGGGCATTAATGTTTATCTCTCCGGCGGCATGAATTTTACAGCTCAGCCTACGCCACCTGATACCGCACCTACAGGCAATTATGACATATTATGGAGCAATGGGGCGCCACAGTATTTTGGCCCGGCCCAGGGCCAGGTACAGGTTGATAATGCAGGTGGATTGTCGGGCGGATACACTACTGCCGGTGTTGCCGTGCTTGGAAACGATGTTTACGTAGCAGGTGTAATACCTGACTATACTTTTGACGGCGGCTACTGGAAAAACGGAACTTTTAGCAGCATCAATAATGGCGCATTCCATCCGTTAGCTATTCAATCATTCGGTAATGATCTTTATATTCCAGGTTATACCCACACAGGTACAGGTTCGACTTATTTAATACAAGGGGCCTATTGGAAGAATGGAACGCTCATCAATTTTCCGCCTGCGGCGGGCGGTATCAATTCTGTTGATGTAAATGGTACAGACGTTTACCTATTGGGAATTGATAGCAGCAATAATTACGTAGTATGGAAAAACGGGGCTGTTTTTGAAACTTTAGGTTCTGCTGCTGAGCTATCTGCTGATTGTATGGCGATAGGGGAATGAGTTTTAAGAGAACCCGTCATGGCGAGCGAAGCGTGGACATCTCTCATGTCCCCGCAGGGTCTCTCGGCAGAGGACCCTGCGCACGGATGTTTGTTAGAGCCACGATCCATGTAGTCAGTACAGATATTTTCGGTTATTTGATGTTTGGTTCGGATGACCATTAGGTAAATATATCAATTTCGTTTTTTAAATGGCATCGTGCGCAGGGTCCTCTATCGAGTTTAAGTTAACCCATAAAATTGAATAGCGAATAAAATTGGTATATCCACCATGCGTTCCTACGGAACGCGGGCGCACAATCGATTTTTTCCACCCACCAATCGCCCCAAATGGGGCGAAGAATATAAAAAGTTTTCGTCCTGTAGGGACGTCTGGTGGGTAGAAATCAAAATAAATTATACATTTTACGTTCCATCGGAACGTTTGGTGCTATCAAATATGCAATTAAGAAACAATTAGAGGCACCTGGATTTTATGGGTTAACTTAAATCTATCGCGAGACCCTGCGGTGACGGGAGGTGACGGGAAGTCATTAGGTAAACAAAAAACTTTCGTTGTTTAAATGGCATCTTACCTAGGTCCTCTGTCGAGAGACCCTGCGGTAACATGAATAATGCAGAGAAACGAAAAAGGGTTGATGATATAAACGAATTTGGATGTAGATTTTGTTTCATTTTACAAGATTAGTGCTGTATCCTACTTCAACTCATCCAAAACCCTAAATATCTTCTCTTTTATCTCGCGCGATGATCCATTATAATTATTCACGAAAATGGCAAAGCAAAGCTGGCGGCCATTGTGGGTTTGATAGCCGGCGTAGTTGAGCACATTGATGATGCTGCCGCTTTTTATTTTCATGTTGTTGTAAACGGGCAGGCTTTCATAAAAATCGCTGTACCAGGGTTGCTGCACGGCGGTTTGCAGAATGGTGGTCATGGTGCGGGTGGTTACGCGGTCGGCGGGGGATAGGCCGCTGCCGTCGAATACATTGAGTGAATTTGGATCGATGCCTCTCGATTTCCAGAAATTTGACAGGGCTGACGGCGGATCATCATTGTGCAGTGTATCAGCCATCGCCAGCAAAAGTTGTTCGGCATACAGGTTGATGCTCTTTTGGTTAAGCCAGTAGATCACCTTGCGCAATGGCGGTGAGTAATGGATTGCAATGGGCACCAGGCCTGTGTTTATAGCCGTAGTTGTCGAATCCGTCCACATTTTTTCCGACAACGGTCTGCCTGAAACACTTATACCTGCATCGATAAGCGCCTGTTTCAATTGCCGGGCTAATTCATAAGGAGGGTCGGGCAATGCGACGGCAATCCTGTCTTTACTTTCATCAACGGCAAAAGTGCCGCTTAAATTTATGGCGTTGCTTAATATGGGAAGGTAGGCATAGGCATTATCACCACTGCCAGCGCTGCCTGTTATCAGGTTATTTTCGATATGCAGATACGGCTCTGCCGGTATAGTACCTGTAACTTTCACCGGCTGGCCGACTTTGGTTGGCTGCAACAGTATATCGTATTGGTTCTCGTGCCAGCAGAGATTATTAGGTGCTGCGCCGTAATAATTGCCAACATCTTCCCATATCCAGCCTTGCGGCGTATGGCTCAGCCCTTCACCTATGATGCTGCCGTTTATTCTTTTTATGCCTGCTTTTTTAATACCGTCGACAAAAGCCTTTAATATAACTTCGTTTTTGGTTTCATCCCAGCGCCAGCTGCCTAATGTCGGGTCGTTACCGCCATTGATGAGCAGGTTGCCGGTATAAGTGCCGTCGGGTGTTAAGGTGCTGCCTGCGGTTTCGCTCAGCGAAGTTCTGAAATGATAATCCGGCCCTAAAACCTGCATGGCCGTTATGGTGGTAATGGTTTTAAGGGTGGATGCCGTTGCCAGGCCCATATCCGGGTTGGCCGCGAACACTGTTTCGCCGGTTTTAACATCCATCACCGTTAGCGAAAGCGATGCATAGCGGCACTGGCTGTCGGCCTGCAGACGGTTAAAAGCTGTTTGCAGTTTTTGCTGCAGGGATTGTGCGCGGGCATATCCCGCTATCAATAGAAAACTAAGGGTTACTAACTTTGATATCTTGTTTTTTTGCATTGTATACTGTAATGAAATAGATAGGGATGCCTATCAGTACAATAATAAGGCCCCCCCAGGCATACTGGCCCTGGTATATTAATAATAGCGTACAAAAAGCAACGCCCATTATAATATAGATTACAGGTAATACAGGATAGCCAAAAGCTTTATAAGGGCGCTCGGCATTAGGCATTTTTTTGCGGAGAATAAATATGCCTATAATGGTAAGGATGTAAAATATCACCACAACAAAAGAGATCATATCCAGCAGGTTACCGTATTTGCCGCTCAAACAAAGAATGCTGGCTACTAAACATTGTATCCACAAACCGAATTGCGGTACATCGTATTTGTTCAATTCGCCGGTTTTTTTGAAGAACAGGCCATCTTTCGCCATTGAATAGTAAACGCGCGCGCCGGCTAATATCAGCCCGTTATTACAGCCGAATGTAGATATCATGATCATAACGGCAATAATGATCGTTCCTGCATTGCCAAAAATTGCATCTGATGCAGGTATAGCTACACGGTCTTTAGCAGCGGTGGCAATTTCGTGCAAAGGCAATACGGAAGTATAAACAAAATTTGCAGATACATATATCACCGTAACAACAAAGGTCCCCAGGAACAGGCTTAAGCCGATATCGCGTTTGGGATTACGCATTTCACCGGCTATAAAGGTCACGTTGTTCCATGAGTCGCTGCTGAAAATAGAGCCGACCATTGAGGCAGCTATTGCTCCTAAAGCTGCACCTAAAGCATATTGAGTGAATGTGCCATCAGTATTCAATTTCTGAAGGTGCCAGGCGTTGGTCAAG
>Ga0302315_10000850_pt1 | contig 33123 bp, 28 predicted proteins | sample III_Palsa_N3_1_FD_200532 | JGI IMG/M metagenome (GOLD analysis project Ga0302315, IMG submission 200532) | Peat permafrost microbial communities from Stordalen Mire near Abisko, Sweden - III_Palsa_N3_1 | ecosystem: Environmental > Terrestrial > Soil > Palsa > Peat permafrost | place: Sweden...
ACACCTATATTATCCAGTCCTAAAAATCCACCTTCAAATATATTATTCCCGGCAGCATCTTTACGGTTTACCCACCAGGTAAAATTGATCATTAGCTTATGAAAAATACGCTCCAGAAAATAGGTATCACCCTTACCGCCGTTGGCTTCTTTATCCATTTTATAAATGAGCATTGAAATTTTTGCATGTACAGGCGGGTTGGCATCACCAAAATCCCATTCGTAGGCTGGCAGTTCGCCATTAGGGTGCATATACCAATCCCTTACCAGCAGCATCAATTGGTTCTTGGCAAAATTCATATCAAGCTTTGCCAACGGCAGGCAATGAAAAGCCAGATCCCATGATGCAAACCACGGGTACTCCCATTTATCGGGCATTGATATAATATCCATCGTATTCAGATGCAGCCATTTGCTGTTACGTGCGTTAAATCTGCTTGCCGGTGGTTTTGGGTAGGCTGGGTCGCCATTAAGCCAATGATGAATGTTATAATGATAAAATTGCTTTGTCCATAACATGCCCGCGAAGGCCTGTCGGTGTACCATTACACTATCCGGGTTAGGATTATCTTGCAGAAGTTCCTTGTAAAACTCGTCTGCCTCAGCAGCGCGGGCATTAAATATCTGGTCAAAATCGCTAAAATCATTTTTTGCATTTTTTGACAAGCGCAACCTTACCGTATAGCTCCCTTTTGCTTTAACCGTTATATCGTAATTAATAGCAGCCTTAGTACCAGTCTTTTTAGGATTCACGGTATCGGCACCATGTACAATATGGTCATTTATGCCGTCTTTATAAAAGCTTTTTCCATCATCATAATTATACAGCCGTTTGTTGTTGGTCTCATTATCGCAAAACAACAATTCAGGCGAACCCTCGCCATTCAGCCACATCTGGCCAAAATCTTTATGATAGACTTCAATTACCCCATGCGAGTCAGCAGTAAGTTCAGGCGTATAATTATCATAGCCCCATGCCCACGTATTGCGGAACCATATGGTTGGCAATACCGTTAAACTGCAATCCTCATGCCCTCTGTTAAAAACTGTTATCTTTATCAATATATCATCCTGTGCATTTTTAGCGTATTCGGTAAATACATCAAAATATTCGTCGTTATTTAATAAACCGGTATCTATCAATTCAAATTCGGCATCATTCCTTGTACGGCTTTTGTTTTCATTTACCAGCCAGGCATAAGGATATTCCTGCTGCGGATATTTATACAGCGTTTTCATATACGAATGTGTGGGCGTATTATCCAAATAATAATATAACTCCTTCACATCCTCGCCATGATTACCTTCCGGATTGCTTAAGCCAAAATAACGCTCTTTAATAATAGGGTCTTTTTTATTCCATAGGGCTACTGCAAAACAAAGCAACTGGTTATCATCACAAATACCGGCTATACCTTCTTCGCTCCAGCGATAAGCCTTGCTGCGGGCCATATCATGCGTTATAAAATTCCAGGCATCGCCATCGGCGCTATAATCCTCCCGCACTGTTCCCCATTGCCTGTCACTTACATATGGCCCCCATTTTTTCCAGCTTGTATCTTGTAACCTTGTTTGTTCTGCATTCATATAAACGCTACTATTAGTTAAGTGTTAAAGTAGTTTTTATTCATTAAGTTTTATAATAATTATATATAAAGAAAATATTACAAAACCTGCCATACCACTAATTATTTTTTAGCTCATATTATACTTTAAATACTATTTATATTCTTGCTAAATAATAAATACAAGAGGCTATTATAGTGCTTGTTAAGTAATTTTGGGTATATTCATAAATAATGAACGACTTTATAGCAGCCAGGTCACAAATGGCCTTATCCTTAGGTTTTCATATCGTTTATTCATGCATTGGTATGGTGATGCCTGTTTTTATGGCGATATCAAATTATAAATGGATAAAAACCAATGACCCTGTTTATAAAAACATTACCCAAGCTTGGAGCAAGGGCGTAGCCATATTTTTTGCTACGGGAGCCGTATCGGGTACCATGCTTTCATTTGAGCTTGGTTTACTATGGCCAAAATTCATGGAACATGCCGGGCCGATATTCGGTATGCCATTTTCTTTTGAGGGTGTGGCATTTTTTGTTGAAGCCATTGCTCTCGGCTTTTTCCTGTACGGATGGAACCGGTTTAACAAATGGTTCCACTGGTTCACCGGTGTAATTGTTGGAGTTAGCGGTGTTATTTCGGGCATTTTGGTGGTATCGGCAAACTCATGGATGAATAGCCCCGCGGGTTTTGATTATGTTAACGGCCAGTACCTCAACATTGACCCCGTTAAAGCAATGTTTAATGATGCCTGGTTCTCCGAAGCCTTACACATGACCATTGCCGCCTTTGCTGCAACAGGTTTCGCTGTAGCCGGTATACACGCGTTAATGATCTTGCGGAAAAGAAATGTAAACTTCCATACCAGGGCTTTTAAAATAGCCATTTTATTTGGCGCTGTAGCCGCTATTCTACAACCGCTCAGCGGAGATATATCAGCAAAGGGAGCAGCCAGAAGGCAGCCCGCCAAATCAGCTGCAATGGAAGCCAATTTTCATACTCAGCCTTATTCAGCCTTATTAATAGGCGGCATACCTGATACCGTTAATAAAAAAAATAATTATGGCATCGAGATCCCCGGTTTATTAAGTTTTTTAGTTTATGATGATTTTAAAACACCGGTAGCCGGGCTTGATAAAATACCGCAGCAGGATCAGCCGAACGTTCCGGTCACTCATTATTCATTTCAGCTTATGGTAGCTATTGGGATGTTCTTATTGCTGATAAGCCTTATCTATTTATTCGCTTTATGGAAAAAGAAGGCATGGCTGGTAAAAGACTGGTTCCTGAAACTGTTTGTAATAGCCACTCCACTCGGTTTTATAGCAGTTGAAGCCGGATGGACAGTTACTGAAGTGGGCCGCCAACCCTGGATAATACAAGGCATAATGCGCACCAGCCAGGCGATAACGCCTATGCCGGGCATACAATATTCATTTTACCTGTTCACCTTTGTATATTTTACGCTAAGCATAGCAGTTGTGTTTTTATTGAGCAGGCAAATTAAAATGGTTCCTGAATTATACGATCGTTAAAAACAGATCATATGTTATATGTAGTTATACTCTTTTTGTTTTTCGCCATTGTGCTGTACTTCCTGCTAGGCGGTGCTGATTTTGGTGCTGGTATTATTGAGCTTTTTACCTCTGACGATAATAAATCGCGTACGCGCCGTACCATGTACCAGGCCATTGGCCCCATATGGGAAGCAAACCATATGTGGCTCATCATAGCTGTGGTTATTATGTTTGTAGGTTTCCCGGTTATATACAGCCAAATGTGTACATATTTGCATATTCCGCTATTAATTATGCTGATGGGCGTAACTGCCCGCGGCACTGCATTTTCATTCCGTAATTATGATGCCATTAAGGATGATAAAATGCAGGATCTGTATAATCACATATTCGTTTATTCAAGCTTTATAACCCCACTATTCTTAGGCATTACCGCCGGAAGCGTTATTTCACACCAAATTGATCCCAATGCCACAACTTTTTTAAGTGCATACTTTTATAGCTGGTTCAATTGGTTTTCAATTGCAGTAGGCTTTTTTACGGTTGCCTTGTGCGGCTTTCTGGCTGCAATTTACCTTATCGGCGAAGCAAAAGAACAATTTGATGCTAAGCGTTTTACTAAAAAGGCTATTATAATGAATGCTATAGCGGTTGGTTGCGGCGGACTGGTTTTTTTAGCTGCTGAGGTTGAAAAAGTTCACCTGGCCTATTGGATATTCGGGAACCCGGTTAGTTTGATAGCTGTAATTGCCGCATCGCTGTCGTTAATTCTACTTTGGTATCTGTTAAGTAAAGGTAATACCAAAATAATCAGGCTATTGGCTGGGTTCCAGGTAACCATGATCCTGGTTTCGGTTGGTTACCGGCATTTTCCAAACGTTGTTATGATGAAAGGAGGCCATAACCTGTCGCTACTAACCGATCATGCTCCTGCAAAAACAATTAATGATCTCGCCTGGGGGCTTTTATTGGGCAGCTTAATTATTTTACCTTCATTATTTTATTTATATTATAGCTTTCGAAACAAAAAGGAAGTATAACCCATATCCTGCCATGATTACAATTCTGCAGCAACAATATGATCTCGTTAAAGGTTCACGGGAGGTTGCGCTAAACTTTCTGGAAACTGAAGTTGGCACCGACATTAATATGCCCATTCCAATTTTTGAAAACAGCACCATCCGCTATTTATTGGTGCATACAGCCAATGCTTATTTAGTATGGCTGCACAATTTCCCAATGGGTAATACCATTGAATTTTTTAATGATGAGGATTTTAAAACGATTGATGCAATACGATCATTATATGCCGATACCAATAAAAGAATGGACATTTTTCTGACGCACTTTGCTAATCAATTGAATGAACCGATCAATGGTACATTATCACGCAACCGCAAGTTTACCGCCTCTCCCCTTGAAGTATTTACCCACGCAATTACACATGAGTTTCACCATAAAGGGCAAATAATGGCCATGTGCCGTTTGCTGGGCCATATCCCGCCTGATACTGATATAATTCGGTCTTAGTATAACATTGCCTCAATGATCCAACGATGACCTATTGATAATTCCACAACATGAATATTGCCATCATCATTGCTCCATCACCTTAATTCAATAGTATTAAAAGGTTTTTTCATAGAATTCTATGTCGTTTAATACCATTCCCTATTATTAACATTTGGACAAAAGCTGTTTTAGACATAATATTATTTTATAATATGCGTATTAGCTTCATAACCATTTCATAATAGATAAATTTATAAACTATTATATTAAAAATAAGGTTCGTAATTTTAATGGTTTAATGAGTCAGATTTATTCTGTGATAAATGCAAAATATGTCTTTCCATCAGAAAACACTTTTATTCTTTTATAAATTGTCCTATTATTGTGCAAAATTCCATCAAACAAATCATTACATTTTGTGTTTATGGTGTGATTCCTTTTCCTTATGAGATATTTTAAATTTGTACTTTTTTCAGTAATATTTATAACCTACTGTTTGTGCTCAAATACTTCAGCTCAAAGCTTGCCTCAAAATATTTCAAGTGTAAATGTTAATAGCCTTTCTGACAGTCAAGTTCAGCAAATCGCACAACAAGGGCATGCTGCAGGTTTAAGTGATAGCCAAATAGTACAACAGGCGCAGGAAAAAGGATTACCTGCCGATCAAGCCCAAATATTGCAAAAAAGGATTAGCAGTATAAGCAGCTCAGGAACAAGCACTTCAGGCAATGACACAATCCAATCCCGCTCACTAAATTACAAAGCTAATGGAGCTGATCAGCCAAAACAATATACTAATGCAACAGATACTACACCTAAAATATTTGGAGCTGATCTGTTCAGAAATAGCAACTTAACTTTTGAACCTAACCTTAATTTAGCAACCCCTGTAAATTATATAATAGGCCCTAACGATCAGTTAAATGTAAGTGTTTATGGTAATTCATTAGTTAACTGGAAACTTAATGTATCGCCGGAAGGTAATATAAATATCCCTGGTGTTGGTTTATTAAATGTTTCGGGCAAAACCATTGAACAGGCCAGCGCTTCAATAAAAAGCAAATTGGCAGCTAATAATTATGCTGTTGGCCATGGCACAACAGTGCAGGTTAGTTTAGGTAATATCAGGAGTATAAAAGTAATTCTGGTTGGCGAGGTGCAAAAACCAGGCACCTATACCCTACCATCATTGGCTACAGTATTTAATGCTCTATATGCGGCCGGAGGGCCAAACAATAATGGTTCATTTCGCCAGATTGAAGTAATAAGAGACAATCGTATCATTAAGCGGCTGGATGTTTATGACTTTTTACTAAAGGGCGAACAAAAAGATAACATAGGCTTGCAGGACCAGGACATTATTCGTATCCCAACTTACCGCGTACGTGTACAAATGAGTGGCCAGGTTAAAATCCCTGCCCTGTTTGAAGTTCTTCCTGGTGAAATGCTACAGGATGTGATAAGTTTTGCCGGAGGTTTTACAGATCAGGCTTATACTGCGTTAATCAAGGTTTCACAAATTAGTGATCAGCAACGCAGGATAACAGATGTTACCGAAAGTGATTTTAAGAACTATATTCCATTACGTGGCGATATATATACTGTTGAAAGCATACTAAATCGTTATGAAAACCGCGTTACCATACAAGGTGCTGTTTTCAGGCCCGGGCAGTACGAATTGGAAAAAGGCTTAACACTATTACAATTAATACAAAAGGCCGCTGGTATAAGAGAAGACGCATTTACTGGTATTGGTACCATAACAAGGCTTAATCCTGATAATACCACGGGAATTATATCATTCAATTTAAAAGATATAATTAACAAATCCACTCCGGATATTTCTTTACAACGTGAAGATGTAGTGAACATTTCTTCAATATTTGACCTGAGAGACAAATATACTGTAACTATACAAGGCGCTGTGCGTAATGGCGGCGAATTTGCCTATGCAGATAGCATGACTGTAGAGGCTCTTATTATTAAAGCAGGTGGCTTTGCGCAAGGCGGAAGCCCAAAACGTATTGCGGTTTCCAGACGTGTAAACGATAGCGATCCTTTATCTAAAGATAGCCCTATTGCCCAGGTTTTTACTATAGACGTTGATCCGCAGTTAAGATCTATAGCAGCAAACTTTACATTAAAGCCATATGATATTGTCTCTGTTTATACCCTGCCGGGGTATGAAACACAGCGAACCGTTAGGGTTGAAGGTGAAGTTATATCTCCAGGTTATTATGTCATAAAAAATAAAGATGAAAAAATATCAGATATAATTGCTCGTGCTGGTGGCCTGGCAGCTTCTGCAGATGTTGATGGCGGAACCCTCAAGCGTAGTAATACAGCAATACTTGGTGTAGATAAAAACAAATCAGATACAGCAGAAATTGCCAAAGAAAGAATTGAGCGTTTAGCCCGCTTGCAAAACGGATATAAGGATTCAACTAATGCGGCCAATGCAGTTACAGTTTCAGCACAACGAAATGATTTTGTAGGAATAGACCTCAGAAAAATACTTGAACAACCAGGCAGCAACATAGATTTGTTAGTTGAAGATGGTGACGAAATAAGAATACCTAAACAACAGCAAATAGTACGTGTTAATGGCGAGGTTTTATATCCAAGTGCCGTAGTCTTCCAAAATGGCAAATCATTTTTAGATTATGTATCAAATGCAGGTGGATTTTCACCCGAAGCATTGAAACGCGGAGCATATATAGTATATGCCAATGGAACAGTAAAAGGAACAACAAAATTTTTATTCTGGAACAACCACCCTGCTGTAAAACCCGGAAGTGAAATATATGTACCTAAAAAACCTGCTCCTAAAGGGAATGCAACTGCACAAATAATAGGATATGTTACAGCCCTGGCATCATTAGCTGCTATTATTTTTGGAATAGTAAGTTTGAATAAATAATTACTGAATGTCTACTAATTAATTCATTAAAATATTCATGAACCAAAGCGATAAGGTTGAAAAAGTAAATTATACAGACGAAGTTACTGTTAAGGATATTTTCATCTCAATTACAGAAGGGTATACATATATAAGGAACAAATGGATAATTGTTTTATTATTATCCATTATTGGTGCATTAGCGGGTTTAGCATATTCTATCTTAAAAAAACCAACCTATACAGCTATTTGCACATTTGTTTTAGAGGATGGCGGTAAAAGTGGTGGTTTAAGCCAATATGCAGATCTCGCTTCACTGGCTGGTATAGATGTGGGGGGCAGCAGCGGCCTTTTTCAAGGGGATAATATTATTGAATTATACAAATCACGTTTAATGATTGAGAAAACGTTGTTAAGCGAGGCAAACTTTAACGGCAAAAATCAGTTATTAATTGACAGATATATAAATTTCAATAAACTGCGTGATAAATGGAAAAAGCATGATGATATTGATTCCATAATATTCTCAGGCGATCCTGAGAAATTCAATCGCCACCAGGATAGTGTAATTACTGATATTGTTGACATTTATAACAAGGATTATTTAACAGTGGCTAAACCCGACAAAAAACTAAGCATTATTGACGTAGGCTTTACATCAAAAGATGAACTTTTCGCAAAAGAATTTACCGATAAGCTTGTTGAAAATGTTAATGACTTTTATGTACAAACCAAAACCAAAAAAAGCTATCAAAATGTAATGATCTTGCAGCATCAGGCTGATAGTGTAAAAGCAATGCTTAATTCGTCAATTAGCGGTGTAGCGACATCAATTGATGCCGCCCCTAACCCAAACCCCCTATTGCTTACTTTGCGTGTGCCATCGCAAAAAAAACAAGTAGATGTACAAGCCAGCACAGCTGTATATGGTGAAATAGTAAAAAATCTGGAAATTTCCAAAATAACACTTAGGCAGGAAAAACCGTTAATACAAATTATTGATAGCCCCGTATTACCACTTATAATTAATAAAGTGAGTAAAGTAAAGGGAATAATAATTGGTTTTATTTTGGGTGGTTTTTTAACCATATTATTCTTGTTAAGTAAAAGATTGTTAAGTAAGTTTTAATGGAAGTAAAAAAAAGGCTTGTTCTTTTAAATGTAATTACATCGGGTGCCCAGGTTGTTTTTATAGGTTTAGTTTATTTTTTAATGTATCGATACCTTTTGTCAAAATTAGGTGTTGAACTTTTAGGTGTTTGGTCTGTCGTTTTATCAACATCGTCACTTGCAAATCTTGCCAATTTTGGTGTAGCAGATTCAGTTATAAGATTTGTAGCATTGTATACTGCAGAAAGGGATGAGCTGAAAATCAAACAATTAATATTTACTTCTACTATTTTCCTGAGCATTTTATTTATTTTAATTGCGGCAGTTATATATCCTTTCGCCAATCTGATACTTACAGGAGTATTACCAGCTAAGTATATAAAAGAAGGGCTGGCTATTTTACCTTATTCCCTCATTTGTTTAATACTAAATGCTGTTAATGGTGTATATGCATCAGTACTTGATGGCATGCAGAAAAACTATATACGTAACATTATATTTAGTTCATCATCCATATTTTTGTTGATAGGTGTATATGTTTTAGTACCCAAACACCATTTATTAGGTGTTGCTTATGCACAAATAGGGCAATCAATATTTGCTTTATTAACCTGCTTAATACTTATAATTTTTCGCTTAAAATACAATCCATTAAAGTGGAATTGGAACAAAGCAATTTTTAAACAAATATTTAGTTACGGAATAAAATTCCAGTTCATTTCATTGGCGGCAATGGTTAACGAACCTATAATTAAAATTTTGCTCGGTAAATTTGGGGGAATGGCTTTCGCTGGGTATTATGAAATGGCCAATAGATTATTATCACAAGCTAGAGGTGTAATAGTAAGTGCAACACAAAGCTTAGTTCCGGTGTTGGTTAACGTATCTAAAAATGAAATTCCTAAACTTTACAAAAAGATATTATCAAATGTAACCTTCTTCTCGCTATCAATAGTGTGTATTATAGTACCTGCGGGCAGGTTAATTTCATTATATTGGATAGGGCATTATGAACCAATATTTTATTATACATTGATGTTACTTGCATTTAGTACATTTATAAATCTACTCACTTCGCCATCTTACTTTTATTATGTTGCAAAGGCTAACTTAAATGTTCTTATAAAAACACATTTAATATTAAGCCTATCAAATATATTAATTGGTGGGTTATTAGGCTATTTTAGTGGTGGTTATGGCGTTGTTTGCGGTTGGTTTGTAGCAACATTGATTGGCTCTTTTTACTTAATAATCTATTTTAACAAAGATCATGATCTCATATTTAAATCCATAATCAAATTAAATGATATCTATTATTTCATTTTACTTGTGAGTATCGTTTTAATAAATGTTTCGTTGTTTAAAATCAATTTTAAAATAATTGATCCTATTGCTTTATTTTTTATTATGTCAATTTGTGTATATTATTTTGTAAAATATAAAATTGCTGAAATACGTCATAATCATTAACTTATAAAGTTAAATAAATAGAATAAAACATTTTTATTACATCGAAATGCTTAAAGATTACATTGATTATAGTTTCTTTTCTAATCCATTAAGTAAGTATCTTAAATGGTTTTTTAAGAAAGCTTATTATCAAACTAAATATTGGGGGAAACATTTAAGAATAGGCTATATGAGCAGCGTTTCAAATTCTACATTCGGTAAATATAATTGGATAGTAGAAAACGTTGTTATGGAAAATTCCGCATTAGATGATTTCACATATATATCGAGTGGATCGGTAATTTTAGAAGCTGAAATTGGAAAATTTTGTTCAATTGGCCCTAATGTAAAAATTGCTCCCGGGAAACACCCTACCAGTGTGATTGTTAGTACACATCCGTCAGTATATTCTAACCCATCCTGCTCGCTTAAAAATTTTTCAGAAATAGATCAACATAATCCATATAGAAGCGTTAAAATTGGAAACGATGTTTGGGTATGCGCAAACGTTGTAATATCAGATGGTATTACTATTGGCGATGGGGCAATTATTGCATCTAATTCCGTAGTAACTAAAAATGTTGAACCCTATTCAATTGTTGGGGGCGTACCTGCAAAACATATAAAATATAGGTTTGAACAAGATCAGATTGAAAGCTTACTGCATAATAAATGGTGGGAACAAGATCTTTATTGGCTGGAAAAAAATGCTTTTTCATTATGGAATATTGATGATTATATTAAGCTAATTAATACTCAATAACCTTTATGTTAAATATTTATCTATTATATCATTAAAAAAATAAAATAATTTCAACAATCAAGCTTTAGTATAATTTACAGATGCAATTAATATATTTTTAACAAACAATATATGGATTTTGAAATTTTGAAGAATTGCGTTTTATGTGAAGGGAATGAACTAAAAAGCATTTATAAAACCCGCGACAGGCATTATGGTATAAAAGGAGAATTTAATATTGATCGCTGTGAAAATTGCGGACTGGTTTTTCTAAATCCAATGCCGACTGAAAAATATCTTACCTCATTGTATCCTAAAACATATTATTCATACCAGGACTTTTATGAAAAGAAACATTCTTTTATAAAAAAAATATTTAAGAAATATATAATACATATTGGCACCTTAGACCCCAAATTTCCTGCACCAGGCAAAATTCTCGATATTGGATGCGGCAGTGGAAAGTTTCTGTATGTTATGCACAAAAAGAACTGGCAGGTTTATGGAGTAGAGGTAAATAAAAATGCAGCAAAACTTGGTAATGAATTAGAGCAATTAAATATATACCCGGGCGATTTAATAAGTTCAAACTATGCGGCTGATTTTTTCGATTATGTGCGATCAAATCACTCATTTGAACACATTACAAATCCACAACCTGTATTAAAGGAGGCATATCGTATTTTAAAGCCGGGTGGAAAACTTTTAATAGGCGTTCCTAACATTGATGGTTTTAATGCCCGGCTTTTTAAAAAATACTGGTGGTATCTGGGTGCACCAGTACATCCATTTAATTATTCTGTTTCAACTCTATCTAAAATATTAGAACAAAATGGATTTGTTATAGAAAAGATAAGTTACAATGGCGATTTTACGGGCGTGCTTGGCAGCTTACAAATATATTTGAACAGAAAAAACAATAAAAAATCAGAAGAAGGATTCTTTATTAACAGCACTAGTTTTCGCATTATTAGTCAACAAATTGCCCGGCTCCTAAATCTGTTCAAAACAGGGGATGCAATTGAAATAATTTGTTCGAAAAAATAACACAATTCAGCTAAATCATAATCACTAATTAAACAAAGTGGAGTTTATTTCAAAAATCATATTACGATATCATTTTGTCAAAACATATTTTTTTTACCGTCCATTTGTAAAAAAGGCATATGGCAGGTTTCTTCTTATTAACCCAATACTATTCACGCCCAGGCACTTTATTATTGGAAAAAGTGTTTTTATAAGAAACAATGCCAGGTTAGAGGGAATTACGCGACATGATAGTGATAACTTTAACCCGGTTGTTGAAATTGGAAATAATGTATCGATAGAGCAAAATCTGCATTTAACTTGCGCCCGTAAAATTTTAATTGGTAACAATACTGCAATTGCCGCCAACGTAACTATATCAGATATTAATCATCCATACACTGATATAAATTTACCTCCAGACAGGCAACCACTTCAAGTGAGTGAAATAACTATTGGTGATGATTGTAAGATTTATAATAACGTGGTGATATTACCGGGGACTATTTTAGGTAAACATAATATAGTAGGCGCTAACTCTGTAGTAGGTGGCATATTTCCTGATTTTTGTGTAATAGCTGGTACCCCGGCAAAAATCATAAAGCAATACAATCCCGGAACAGAAAGCTGGGAAAAGGTTGATTCAAAAGATAATTTTTGAATTAAATATACACTGATTTTAAAATATGGATTCCAGTTCTATCATAGTAGATTTGTTCACTACATTGGAATGTACTTTATTAACTGTGCTTTTATTTTGGTTTTATTACCAGCAAAAAATTACAGCTATTGAATTAATATTATATGGTGTTGCTTGCTCTACCTTTTTTATTCCATTTATAAGCAATACTATAACTCCCCTATTTTTTATAACTACCTATTTTTTTATATCTGAGGGTACTGCATTATTTAAAAATAAATTAAAATTCAGGCTCTCACTCCTTATAATTTTAGCTTTACCATTTCTGTCATCTATAGTAGTATCTGTTTTAATTACATCGGGACTTGACATTTTTGACGGTAATAATCCATCAGTAGGGCGGATATTTTACGATGGCTTATTCTTTTATGTTAAGTATTTTTTGCCGTTGGTTTTTTTAGGAACAAGGGTATACCGCGAAGGCAAAATACATGATCCGGATTACTTTTTTTCCATTATTAAACGTATTGCGCTTATTTCATGCTATATAGGTCTATTTCAACTAGTAATTTCATCATTAACAAGCAATGACTTTGTTTTAAGGATGATAGGCTTACGCCATGTATTTCTTTCATACAGTGCCAGTGGTCATGATTCAGATACGGCGAGGATCTCAGCTTTCTTTGTTGAACCCAAATTCCTTGCTTCTTTTTTAGTGGTTTCGTTTCCACTATTCTTAAAAGATAAAAAAATAATACCAATAATATTAGTACTTGTAGTAGGATTGTTAACGGCTTCGCAAACATTTATTGTTGGCATTTTAATCTCCGTTATTATTTTTTTATTGATCAGGAGAATCAAAAACATCAGGCTCAATATAATAATGGGCCTGCTTATAATTGTTGGAGCATTCTATTCCATTTCATTACTTAAGGTAGTGTTTTTTAATTTCTACCTGGAGCATAGTGACAATTATGTGGTTAATTTGGTATTGTCGAGAGCAATAGATCGTTACGATGTAAATAAGGAGAATCCCGTAAGTACAGATTTCCTGGGAATACCATTACAAAAAGATTCTGATTTACCTATTGCCCTGTTTTTTGCTACCAAACCCCTGCTTTATTTATCAGGATACGGACCAAAAAATGGTGGTTTTGTATCCCCAAAATACTATATATATAACGATGAAGGATTTAAACAGGTAGGGTCATTAACATATAATCAGGATTTACGCTGGTTTTACTTTATAGCCGAATTTGGTGTTATTATCTTTTTTGTTTGGCTCTGTTATTTTACCACGAGGTTTAATCCTGAGATAATTACCGGTTTTGAGAATAAATACTATGCATTTTTGATCGTTTTTTTATTCTTTAATGGCGTTGAACTATTTATAATAATGGCATATTCACTATACATGGGGCGATGTTATTATAAAAAAGATCTAAATACGCAAAAATTGCATGGTGAGTAATTTAAGTGTCAAAACATTATTGATGGTTTTGCATTTAATAATTTTTTGAGATTGTATATATATTTAATTTAATGGTTCGCCTATATAAGGATTAGCTACAAACATAAAATGGGTAAAATAGGTTTAGTGACAGTTTTGTATAAAAGTGATGATGTTTTGGAGGATTTTTTTAAAAGCCTTTCCATACAATCATACAAAAATTATCACCTGTATTTAATTGATAATTCCCCTTCTAATACTACAGATGAACTTATAAATATTTTATCTGAAAAACACCCTATTCCGGATTTTACACACATTAAAAACCCCGGCAACTATGGGGTTGCAAAGGGAAATAACCAGGGGATTGAACTTTCTCTTCAAAACAACTGTGAATATGTGTTACTACTGAATAATGATATTGATTTTCCTCAAATATTTTTATTAAAAGAAATGGTTGAGTGCGCGATACAAAAAAACGAGGATATCATAATCCCTAAGATTTTTTATTACGGTACCAGGAAATTATGGATGGCCGGTGGTGAAGTTTTTAAATACAAAGGCTATGTTGGCCACGTTGGAGACAATGAAGATGATACCGGCCAATACAATAATTCAGCGTACTTCGATTATGCGCCAACATGTTTTATGCTAATCAGCAGGAAAGTTTTTGATACTATAGGTATTATGGACGAAAATTACTTTGTTTATTTTGACGATACCGACTTTGTGATAAGGGCAATACAAAACAGATTTAAAATTTATTTAATGCCAAAATTAGAGGTATTTCATAAAGTATCTTTTAGTACAGGTGGTGGAGAATCCTTATTTTCGATCTATTACCTTAACAGAAACAGGGTATATTTTGTAAGAAAAAATTACTCTTTTCCTGTAAAACATATCGCTTTACTACATACTATTTCGACAAGAATACTTAGATACATTGCTTACAAAAAAGATCAAAAAAAGGAGTTGTTAAGAGGAGTTAAAGATGGCTTTACTATAAAAATTTAATTAGTATTATGAATTGTTTATCTTTAAAACGAATTTTAATCATTCAGTTATTGCAATTAATTATTACTCAAACAAATACTAATAACCTAAGCTTATAACAAAGTTTATAGATCCAATTAATTGTAAATAACTTTTAAAATTGCTAACGCTTAAAAAAACAGAATGAGTTTTCAGATCTTTTTAGACAATATAGTTTTTAGTATTCAAAAATATGGAGGCGCATCTACCTACTGGAAAGAACTGCAAAAATATTTCATAAAACTTGATAATGTTCGCATTATCACCCAATCTAAAAACACTGATAATACTGCCCAGGAGCAACCTATAAAAAGCGACAAAAAAACTATTGTAGAAGATTTGTTTCCACCATCAATATTACGGTATATGCCGCTTACAAAACGTTTACCAGCAAAATCGCTGTACCATTCAAGCTATTATCGTACCTGCCTGCAAAAAAACGTAGCAAAGATATTTACTATACATGATTTCACACATAATAAAGGCTATGCATCAAAATTCCCCCGAAAATTAGTGCATATTGGCTTTACAAGCTGGGGGCTTAAAAATGCCGATGGAATTATTTGTATCTCTGAAAATACCAAGAAAGATTTAATGCACTATTTTCCGCAAATTCCGGAAGATAAAATGAAAGTAATATATCATGGCGTTGGTGAGGATTTTTTTTCTATTGAAAAAACACCCGACGTTCTATTTAGGGGGGCATTTAGCTTGGGTGAACCATTTGTGTTATTTATCGGCAAACGTATTGACTATAAAAAATTTGACATAGTTGCAGAAGCTTTAAAAAAAATAGACAATATTAAACTAATTATAATCGGAGGTGGAAATCTAACCCCTGCTGAAATTGTACATTTAGACAATACTATACCGGGTAGGTATTTTAAAATTGACAACTTAAACAACTACGATCTTAATATTCTTTATAACCACGCCTTTTCTTTAATATATCCTTCAATATATGAAGGTTTTGGTATTCCGGTAGTTGAAGCAATGCGGGCAGGATGCCCGGTAATTACAACAAATCTTTCTTCAATTCCAGAAGTTGCAGGTGATGCCGCATTATTTATGTCTGAGATATCATCAAATAGTATTTTTGAAAAACTACAAATACTTATAAATTCTGATACCCGTAAATTCTTAATTGACAAAGGTTTTATACAAAGTAAAAAGTTCACATGGGAAAAATGCTATTTGGAAACACTACAGTTTTATAAAGATATTCAGGCTAGAAAATTTGGTTGAACATTATCTCCGGCTAAAAAATTTATACTTATTAAAATAATATGTTTTATAAAATATTTTGGTTTCTTAGAACATTCCTTCTAAGATTTAAATTAAAAAAAATAGGCCTGATATCATATATAGCAAAGCCCATTTTTGTTTATGGTGGTCGCCAAATTATTATCGGCAATAGAGTAAGAATTTTCCCAGGATCACGAATGGAAACGCATAATAATGGCAGTATAGTAATAGAAAACAACGTATCTATCGGCCAAAATCTTCATCTTATAAGTTCGAATGAGCAGCTCAAAATAGGTAAAGACACAACTATTTCAGGTAATGTGTTTATAACCAATATTGATCATGAATATACCGAAATTGGAGTACATATACTTGATCAAAAATATATAGCAAAAACAACTATAATAGGTGAAAATTGTTTTATAGGATACGGAGCAGTTATACAAGCAGGCACATCTCTTGGGAAACAGTGTATAGTAGGTGCCAATTCAGTTGTGAGGGGTATATTTCCTGATTATTGTGTTATTGTTGGCTCGCCTGCCAAGGTTGTAAAACAATACAATACCAACACATCAACCTGGGATAAAGTAAATTAATTAAACAAAATCTATCAAATGAAAAAAAATGTATTAATAACCGGCGGAGCTGGTTTTATAGGGTCTAACCTCGCATTAAAATTAATTGATTCAGGTTATTCAATAACTGTTTTAGATAATCTTTCAAAACAAATACATGGCGATGATCCTATAATTACATCACCATTATTCCGGTCAATAAAAGACAATGTAAATTTTATTGAAGGCACTGTTACTTCAGCTGACGATTTAAAAAAAGCAATAGAAAACCAGGATATAATTGTTCATTTAGCCGCCGAAACAGGTACAGGCCAATCAATGTATCAAATAGAACATTATACTAATGTTAATATTGGTGGCACTGCGCTTTTATTAGACATTCTTACAAATACAAAGCATAACGTAACTAAAGTTGTGATTGCTTCATCACGTTCGATTTATGGAGAAGGGAAATATTTAAGTGAAGAATTGGGCTTTGTTTATCCAAAACATCGCACAGATGAGTACATGAAAAATGGCGATTTTGAGGTAAAATATCCAGGATGTATAAAACCATTAAAATTAGTTGCTACTGATGAAGAGTCTAAAATACACCCTTCATCAGTATATGGAATTACAAAGCAAAACCAGGAACAAATGATAATGACGGTTTGCCCAACTATAAATATTGCTCCTGTAGCATTTCGTTATCAAAATGTTTATGGCCCGGGTCAATCACTTTCTAATCCTTATACCGGTATACTGTCAATATTTTCAACGCTAATAAAAAACGGAAAAGAGATTAATATTTTTGAAGATGGAAAAGAAACCCGTGATTTTGTTTTTATAGAAGATGTTGTTAATGCTACAATCCTCGGAATTGAAAAAGATGAAGCAAATAATGAAATTTTCAATGTAGGTACAGGCATCCCAACTGAAGTAAATACAGTACTTCAGGAATTATTAGAAAATTACCAAATGGAAGTTCCTATTAAAATATCAGGGAATTATAGATTAGGTGATATCAGGCACAATTTTGCTGATCTTACTAAGATTACAAAAACGTTAGGTTTTACTCCTAAAGTAAGTTTCAAAGAGGGAATAAAGAAATTTGCAGCCTGGGTAAATACGCAAACAATCCAGGAAGATAAATACAGTCAATCTATTAATGAAATGAAACAAAAAGGATTATTTAAATAATGGATTTAAATAAGAAATCAGTTTTATTTATTAGCCCGGCCTTTTTCGGTTATGAAATTTCTATAGTTAATGCAATTAAGGAAAATGGGTTAGATGTAGACTTTTTTGATGAACGAACATCCAATAATTCTTTTTTAAAAGCAATTTTTCGGGTGAGAAAAAATCTGTTAAGTACCGCTATTAACAAATATTACAAAAACATCCTTAAAACTGTCCTCGAAAAAAGCTATTCTTATTTTCTCCTGATAAAAGGAGAAGTAGTACCCGAATGGTTTATTGTAGAATTTAAAAAATCGAATCCAAATGCAAAGCTAATTTATTACACTTATGACTCATTTAATAATAATAATGCTAACTCAATTTATATTTTAAAGCATTTTGACAAATGTTATAGCTTTGATTTTGAAAATGTCAAAACTAATCCGAAGCTTAAATTAAAGCATTTATTCTATACTACAGAGTTTATAAATCAGCCTAAAGCCTCCATTAAAAAAAAGCATACAATATCATTTGTTGGCACACTACATTCAAACAGATACAGCACGATTAAAAACCTTTGCAGTAATTTCACCAATACATTCATATTCTACTACTTACCAGCAAAATGGTTATTTCTGTTAGATAAACTATCAAAAAAGGCATATAAAAATATAAGCTGGTCAGAGGTTAGTTTTAATAAATTATCAAAACAACAAGTAGCTGATATTTTTAAATCATCAAAAAGTGTTTTAGATATACAAAGGTTTGGACAAACAGGGCTAACAATGAGGACTTTTGAAGTATTAGCGGCAGGCGCTGTTCTGATCACAACCAATAAATATATTAAATACGCTGATTTTTATAATAATGAAAGAATAGTTGTTATTGAAGATATAAACTCATCAGTTACAGTAACTGAAATTAAAAATAAAATAGATAATATAAATTTTGGTGATAAATCTATAGATGATTCATTAGAAAAATACTTTGTCAATAATTGGGTAAAAGAATTTTTTGAGTAAAAATAAGACAGGTGTTTGTTTTACTAAACACCTGTTAAAATACATGGTAATACTTTAAAAAAACATTCGTCTAATTTACCTGCCGCCTTAACTGTAAAAAAATGTTTTATTACGTTCATTAAAGCATTTTAAAAAGAGTCGATAATTATTTAACCAATAACCGCCTTTCCCTTTCAATTAATGTTATTGCCAAAACTTTCTTTGGCCTCAAAATTGCTATAATTGAATATGAGGAATACACCAAATATAAATTCTCATAAAAAAAATGTATTATTTTAATAATTTTCATATTTTTGTGTAATCGCCTATGCCTGTACGTTATTCAAAACACCTAGCTCCGTCAGTTTTTATAACTGATTTACTTTTGCTAAATATTGCTATCTACATAGCACATTTAGCTACTTTTCATAATTTGTTACTGCAAAACGAGTCGCTTATATTACTTATAATAGCCAATGTAGTGTGGGTGATTGCTTCATTAACAACAAAAACCTTTGTTGTTAAACGTCCATTTTTTTTAAAGGATAACATTAACACCTTTTTAGTAACGTTGGTTTACCACCTGTTATTAGTATTCAGCACTATTTACTTTTTAAAAATTGACAACATATCCAGAAAAGAGGTTACCATAGCTTATTTGCTATTTCCTATACTGGTGATCATGTTAAGGACAGTACTGTTTGTTTCTCTTGACTTCTTTCGCTCAAAGGGATATAATCATCGCCAGATATTGATCATTGGCGATAAGAACGTTGCTATAAGGTTAACTAAAACATTTTCACAACATCCTGAATACGGTTACGATCTCACAAATTTTATTTCAGAAACTGAAATTGAAAACACTCCAAAAGATTTACTTGCCGAAAGAATTTTAAATAACAAGCCCGATGAAATATTCATTTGCTTTAAAGAAATGAATGATGAACTTTTAAAAACATTGGTGCAAATCGGAGATGATTACAATATCAACATAAAAGCCGTTCCGGATCTGATGCTAACCAGTAGCTATGCTGAATTAATTAATTATGACGATCTGCCGATATTACATATCAGTACAAGCCCATATATAAACTTAAAGATCAGGATCTTAAAACGCGGCTTTGATGTGGTCTTCTCTTCCTTTTTAATGACGACGGCCTTTCCTGTGTTTGTTTTACTATACATAATAACTAAACTTACCTCAAAAGGACCTGCCTTTTTTAAACAGGAAAGGATAGGAAGGAATGGAGCACCATTTTATATATACAAATTCAGAAGTATGTACGTTGATGCTGAAAAATTTGGCCCGCAACTTTCAAAAGATAACGATCCACGGATTACAAAATGGGGAGTCATAATCAGGAAGACACGCTTAGACGAATTACCACAATTTTGGAACGTATTAAAAGGCGAAATGGCTGTTGTTGGACCCCGACCTGAAAGGCAATTTTTTATTGACCGAATAGTTGAAAAAAATCCTAATTATAAAAAGTTATTGACAATAAAGCCAGGCATTACTTCTATTGGCCAGGTTCAATACGGTTATGCCGAAAATGTTGAGCAAATGTGTAACCGGGTAAGGTATGACCTGCTTTATTTGGATAACGTTAGCTTAAACTCCGATATAAACATTATATACAAAACTGTAAAAGTTATGATCCAGGGAAAAGGAAAGTAATCTTGTTTTGTAAATTTCTCAATTTATTTATTTCATATTTTATGAAGTATATTTTAATTTAATTAAAATATACTTCATAAAATATCGCTAAAATTAAACACCCTGATAGTTTGGCATAGATTTGGCTTTATACAATACATGAAAGTATTGAATTTAAAGATCAACACCCCGCTGCAAACAACCGAGAAAATGATAAGAGCTATCCTGCAAAGGGATATCGATGCATTTAAATCTACCAGAAGGCAATTTTTGCGCAATAATCAGGCATATAACCCACACTTTTCTGGCCTGATAGCCTAACAACTTTAACTAACGCTGTTGCTGGGCTCTCAGATATTTATAATGCAGCTGTTTAATTGTTTCGGCTGAATCATCATCAGTAGATATGCCATAGCCTGAAACAAGTATGCCTTTTAGTCCAGATGGAGACGCAAGTGCATAAACAGTTGCCTCATCAGCAGGATCAGATGCGCCCTCATAACGATACAGATCAACTATTTCAAATTCATCAGCAACATACTCCTGCTCCCCTGCCCTAAATCGGTTTTGTATCAAATTAAAATCAAGTATATAACCTTGCTTTTTTAATTGATCAATTGCTTCACTAACTGTGGCATAATGAAATTTCTGTTCCATGTCTGTAAAATTAAAAGGCATTTATCTAATCCTAACCCGTAAGTAAAAATAAGGTTTAACACTACTGGCAAACCTCATTTTATTGTAATTAAGTGAACTACTTACAAGATACATCTAAAATGAAAACTAGCCGGAAAATGTTTTTCTAACAAAAAATTTATCTCCCTGCTAAACTCCTAAACAAATTTCAAATATTTCTGTTCAGCAACTAATGAATAGCCAAAAAGACCAGTTCAAACCTGATCTTCCGCTTGAAAAATGATATATTTGAAACAATAAATAAATATAATTACGCTTATGCAAGACTTAGACCCAACCATACTTACAAAGGTTAATTCATGGCTTAAAGGAAATTATGACGATGATGTTAAGCAGCAAATTCAAACCTTACTTGATGAGAAAGCTTATACAGAATTAACTGATTCCTTCTATCGTGATCTTGAATTTGGAACAGGCGGCCTTAGAGGAACAATGGGTCCGGGTTCAAACCGCATTAATAAATATACCATTGGTGCTGCCACGCAAGGCTTAGCCAATTATTTAAAAAAAACTTACCCCGGCGAAAAGATAAAAGTAGCCATTGCCCATGATAGTCGTAATAATGCTGATCTATTTTCGACTATTACTGCCGAAGTATTTTCGGCAAATGATATTTATGTATATTACTTTAAGGCATTACGCCCAACTCCCGAATTATCGTTCGCTGTACGAACTTTAGGCTGCAAAAGCGGTGTAATGCTTACCGCATCACATAACCCAAAAGAATATAACGGTTACAAAGCTTACGGAGCCGATGGCGGTCAATTTGTATCGCCACATGATACAGCTGTAATGGACGAAGTAGCCGCCATCAGTAGTGTTGATGATATTAAATTCAATCGCGTTGATGAAAATATTGAAGTAATAGGTGAAGAAATTGACGAGCTTTATTTAGACAAGATCACCCAACTTTCGGTTTCACCAGAAGCTATAGCACGCCAAAAAGATCTGAAAATTGTTTACTCCCCTATTCACGGAACTGGTATTACTTTAGTACCCCAGGCACTAAAAAGATTCGGTTTTGAAAACGTGATACTGGTTGATGAACAAACCACACCTGATGGTAATTTTCCGACCGTAATTTATCCTAATCCTGAAGAAAAAGAAGCACTGACACTGGCCTTGAAAAAAGCGCAGGAAGTAGATGCCGACCTGGTATTGGCCACCGACCCGGATGCCGACCGTGTGGGTATTGCTGTAAAAAACACCGATAATGAATTTATCCTGTTAAATGGCAACCAAACGGGTGCTATGCTTATTAATTACTTGCTAACCGCCTGGCAAGAAAAAGGCAAACTTACTGGTAAGGAATATATTGTTAAAACCATTGTTACCACTAACCTTATTGAGAAAATAGCCGAAGCCAAAAATGTAACCTATTATAATACACTTACCGGCTTTAAATATATCGGCGAATTAATGACCAAATTTGAAGGTAAACAAACCTTTATTGGTGGCGGCGAAGAAAGTTATGGTTACTTAATTGGTGATCTGGTACGTGATAAAGATGCGATTGTTTCAAGCGCGTTTATTGCTGAAATGACAGCTTTTTACAAAGACAAAGGCAGCAGCTTATTTGAAGCGTTAATTGATACTTATATTGAATATGGCTTTTATAAAGAGAAATTGATCTCCCTTACTAAAAAAGGTAAAACCGGGGCCGAAGAGATCAAAGCCATGATGGAAACTTTCAGAACCAATCCTCCCGCTACTTTGGGTGGTTCAAAAGTGATCACATTAAAAGATTATGAAAAAGGTATAGAGACAGACCTGGTTGCTAATACCACCAAACCATTGGAATTCCCTGTTTCTGATGTATTGCAGTTTATTACTGAAGATGGCAGCATTATATCTGCCCGCCCATCAGGAACAGAACCTAAAATCAAGTTCTATTGCAGCGTTAACGGAAAGCTGGAAAGCGCAGCAGCTTATAAACAAACCGATAAGCAACTTGATGATAAGATCTCAGCAATTATGCAGGACTTAGGCGTTTAATGTTATTAGAGTTCTTCAAAAAAAGTCCCGGAGCAAATTGCCCGGGACTTTTTTGTTGGATTAACCCATTGTAACAACTAAAATACACCTGGGTCATCATAATTAATTATTTCATAATATACGGCTAAAATTGATCGTTTAACTTTATCACTAGTTTAAACATCAAAACTAAACTCGAGTATTAGAACTGGATAATAATGGATAACCGCAGAGATTTTTTAAAAAAGGCAGCCTTGCTTTCAGGCAGTGCTGCTATGATAAATGTATTACCGCCTGTAATTCAAAAGGCCCTTGCTATAAACCCCGAATTAGGCAGCACGTTTTATGATGCGGAACATATCGTATTCCTGATGCAGGAAAACAGGTCGTTCGATCACCAGTTAGGCAATTTACAGGGTGTCCGTGGCTATAATGACCCGCGTGCTATTCATCTCCCTACCAATAACAAGGTATGGCTGCAAACCAACGAAAATGGCGATACCTATGGGCCATTCCATTTAAATGTTAAAGATACTAAAGTAGCATGGATGGGTTCATTACCCCATAACTGGACCGACCAGACCGATGCTATGAATAATGGTAAATACGATAGATGGCTCGATGTAAAAAGGGCACATAACCCTAATTATGCTGGAATACCCTTAACTATGGGTTATTGCAATCGCGCCGATTTCCCTTTTTATTATTCATTGGCTGATGCTTTTACCGTTTGCGATCAGAATTTTAGTTCAAGTATCACCGGCACACACCCCAACCGCCATTACTGGATGACGGGAACCGTGCGCGAAAGCAATAATAAAGAGGCAATTGCACATTTATGGAACGTTAATAATTATGACTCTCCTACCCTTGGATGGGCAACTTATCCCGAGCGCCTGCAAGAGAACGGCGTATCATGGAAGGTTTACCAGAATGAAATTACGATAGGCTATGGCCTTAATACTGAAGGTGGCGACTGGCTTAGTAATTTTGGCACTAACGTGCTCGAATATTTTAAGCAATATAATGTGAATTTGCATGCAGGAGGAATAGCTAATCTGCAAACAAAAAAGAAAGTCCTTACCAAACAAATTGCCGACCTGGAACAACAACCTGCCGATGATAAAACAACATCAAGGCTTGCTGCATCAAAAAAATTGCTCGAGAAAATAACATCAGCACTTGATAGCTATACAAAGGGCAGTTATGACAAGCTTTCGCAGTCGCAAAAAGACTTGAACGTTAACGCTTTTGTTACTAATATCAACGACCCTTATTACCATGATTTGGCACCGCTCAAGTATACCGACAACGGCACAGAAAGAGAACTGAATGTGCCTAAAGGCGATGTATTCCACCAGTTCAGGCAGGATGTAGAGAATGGCACGTTGCCAACTGTATCATGGATAATGCCGCCTGCCAATTTCTCTGACCATCCGGGCGAGCCTTGGTTTGGCCCCTGGTATGTGAGTGAAGCTATGGAGATATTGCTGCAAAATCCTGAAGTATGGAAAAAAACAGTTTTTATAGTAACTTATGATGAAAACGATGGTTATTTTGACCATGTGCCTCCATTTGTAGTACCTAATCCATATAAAGAAAATACAGGCAAGGTATCAAATGGAATCGATCCTAAAATGGACTTTGCTACCCGAGATCAACAAACCAACCCGTCAACTTTAGAAAAAAATATCCGCGAAGCTCCTATAGGCTTGGGTTACCGTGTACCTATGATCATTGCATCTCCGTGGACACGCGGTGGCTTTGTGTGTTCCGAAGTATTTGATCATACTTCATCATTGCAATTTCTTGAAACCTATTTAGAAAAGAAATTTAATAAAAGCATAAAAGAAGAAAACATCACCCAATGGCGGCGTACTATCTGTGGCGATTTGACATCGGCATTCAGAACCTATAATGGTGAAAAAATAGTTGGACCACAATTTTTAGATAAAGATCATTTTTACGAAGAGATCCATCAGGCCCAGTTTAAGCAAACGCCTGCTAATTATAAAAAACTTTCAGATGCAGATATTGCGCTGATCAATACCAACCATTCTCAATCACCTTATTTCCCCCAGCAGGAAATTGGCATACGTTCGGCCTGTGTACTGCCTTATGAGCTGTATACTGATGGTAAGTTTGATAAAGACAAGAACAGTTTCGAACTAACCTTTAAAGCGGGAAATACATTTTTCGGCAGTAAATCAGCCGGTTCGCCGTTCAAAGTATATGCTGTTAATCCTTATCAGCAGGAAATATTAAGAACATGGGATTATAGCGTAGCTGCCGGAGATGCATTGAATGATGAATGGCTGGTCAGCAATTTTGTTAAAGGACAGTACCATTTAAAAGTATATGGCCCCAACGGATTTTACCGCGAGTTCACAGGCGATCAGAATAATCCGATAATAAAAGTGGATGGTATCTACGAGCGCAACAGGCTAACCGGCAGGCCAACAGGCAACATCGTTATTAACATAACTAATAATGATACACAGACGCATATTATAGGCCTGGTTGATAATAGTTATAAAGCCGACGACCAAACTAAAGCGATTGCTGCGGGAAGCCAAGCAAGCCTAACAGTTAATTTAGCCAATACATTTAACTGGTACGATTTAAGCGTAAAGATAAAAGGATATGACAATTTTGAGGAACGTTTTGCCGGCCGTGTTGAAACAGGAGCCGTTACCAAAACAGATCCATTAATGGGTGGTGTAGTATAATAAGCAAAAAAGCTACTTGCCTGTGGGCAAGTAGCTTTCTGATATTTCAATGCGGCCAAATGCGCAAATCACTTTAAAATAAAAAAGGGTAAGCTACTTTTATCGCGCCGCTACAACTCTCTACCCTTGCTGCGTTCCCGCCCTGGGGGAGTTCAAGAGGAGCTGGCCGTAAAAGACTTACCCCGGCGCAAATATAGGAAAAGCGTTTGTTTACAGTTAATAAATTGTTAAAAATAGGGTAAGTGACTGATATACATACGCTCAAATTTCATCTCGCGTACCCAAATTGTCATTACTTAATAACCAAACGTCAATGACACATATTATTATTAAATTATAAAAGGCGCGCACTCCTAAACGGCAAAGGGGGCGAGCCAGGAGTATGGCCTTGTGAGAAGAAGCATCCCCTTTGTCTTGATTTATTCACAGTTAATTGTTTTCAATGGTGTTCATGAGATCGCTACGCTAAGTTTTTTGGTTGCTTTTTGTATCAAGACCACAAGTGTTCGGAAGATGTGAAAAGATCCCGGCCATGTGCGATTCCTTCCCCGGGGAAGGGAAGGAAGGGGTTCACAAATGTGCTGATCATAGCGCATAGACCCCTCCCTGCCACTCCTCATCCAGCCGCACCCCTCCCATGGGAGGGAATAAAAATAATCTTCCGAACACTTGTGGTATCAAGACAAAAAGTAACGTCATAGCGACAAGCGATACCATGCGAAAAGTCTACATCTAACAATCTGCTCCCATAGTTTAAGGTTGCTTCTTACCTCGTAATTAAGCGTGGAGAAGGCATGGTTTGATATTGACTATTCAAAACAAACTAATCTGATTCTCATCCACATCCTTAATCCCCAGTATTTGCTTCTCCTTCTTTTTATCAACAAACCTATTCAATTCCGCATTACCCCTGAAAGGTATCTCTTTAAAAGGCTTCCACTTTTTATCGTAGCCATAAGTTTCTCTTTCCAATACAGTCAAGCGGGTTACTTCAAATTCATCATCCCAGAGCCTGTCTTTAAATTTGGGCCACAACTTTTTAGCCAACTCATTGGGTATTTGTTTGGCTATAGTGATATGTGGTACAGCTTTCTTCTCATTCAAACATTTCCTTAATCGTTTAAACCAATCTTCAATAGCCGGAGTCGATCTGATCGCAGCATAAATGGTAGTAAAGTCGGTTGGCAAAAAAGTGGCAAAACCCTTGATCTGCAATGTTACTGGTTCAATTAACGATAATTCCTTTTCCAACTGTGCAAACAGTGGCTCGGTCCAGAAAGGTTTTTGTCGCGATAAAACTTTAACAGTTAGATGTGCCTTACCATACACCCCATCAAAATCACCAATTAGCCGGGCGCTGCTTAGTTTGAATTTCTTTACCTGCTCAGCAATTGCTTCAGGTGGCGACAGAATAATAAGATAGTCTTTGTAGCCGGTCATTCTGATTAAATTAAATCCAATTTTACATTCAAAATACTAAAATATTTAGCAAAATAACAAATCTTTTTTCATCTTTGTGATATGGCTACCAAAAGGTATATCGTACATATTGACCTTGATTCTTTCTTCGTTTCTGTTGAGCGAAAATTCAATCCGGAGTTAATTGGCAAACCGGTTATCATCGGTGGCTCTGCGGAACGCGGAGTGGTAGCATCATGCAGTTATGAAACACGTAAGTTCGGCGTGCACTCGGCAATGCCCACCAAGCAGGCCTTGCAGCTTTGCCCGGATGCTATTGTAATACATGGCAACCACAATCTTTATTCAGACGCTTCGCGTGAGGTTACGCAGATCATTCATGATGAGGTCCCTCTATATCAAAAGTCGTCAATCGATGAGTTTTATATAGACCTGAGCGGTACCGAGCGATTCTATGACCCCTACAAACTAGCCTCACAATTAAGGCAACGAATCATAAAGGAAACCGGGCTTCCCATTTCATTCGGAATGGCATCAGGCAAAACCATAGCTAAAATGGCAACCAATAAAGCTAAGCCTAACGGACAAATATTTGTTGAGCATGGCAAGGAAATGGAGTTTTTAGCTCCCCTACCCATTTCAGCCATACCTGGGCTAGGCGAAAGCAGTTGCAATAAGTTATATGGCTATGGTCTGGAAAAAATTGGCGACCTGCAACGAGTAGAATTGCGTTTTTTAGAAACGGTTTTCGGTAAATCGGGCAGGTGGATATGGGAGAAAGCAAGGGGAATTGATTATAGCGAAATTATCCCGCATTCCGACCGTAAATCTATCTCAACAGAGCACACTTTTAATATCAATGTAGCCGATAAAAAAACGCTGGAAACTGTCATTATATCAATGACGGAAGAGTTAGCCGGAAAACTTCGCCGCGAAAATAAGCTGGCATCATGTCTGGCCATTAAATTACGTTACGCCAACTTTGAAACCCACACCCAACAGGAAAAAATACCATTAACTGCAGCTGAACATATTCTGATACCCGGCATAAAAAATCTACTCACCAAAGCATGGAACCAGCACAGAGCGATCAGATTGATAGGCGTGCGCCTGAGCCAGCTTTGTACAGGCAGCTACCAAATCAATCTTTTTGAGGATAATGAAGAACGTATAAAGCTATACCAGGCAATGGATAATATCAACTTCAGGTTTGGTGATAAAACTGTTTGCAGAGCGGCAGGAATGGAAATTGGCACCAAGAATTTTAACCCGTTTCTGAAAGATTAAAATTTTAATATTATAGCGATGGGTTTGAAACCCATCGCTATTGTAGAAAAACGTCATTTACTCAAACTGTCCCTGCAATCTTTCCAGCTTCTCAATAATCAGGTTAAGCTTCTCTTCCTCATTTCTGAAGATGCGTTTTTTGTAGTAAAAGGTTAAGAAGAATATCCATATTAAAGTAAGCCCGTAAACCATTATCTTATAATATATAGATGCACTTTTAAGTACTTCAACAAAATATAGCGACAGGCCAATGCTAATGAGCAATACATACAGGTAATAAAACCATCCAGCAATTTTAGCCCTGCTCTTCTGGTATTCTTTTAAGTCCTGCAAATACTCGGTTGGATTTATAGTCGAGTCGCGTTTATTAAGTATACGATAGTTCCTAATGATGATTACTGCATATAGGAGCATGGTTATCAGCATAATAATAATACCCATATAAGTTAACCACGACTGGAAAACAAAGAAGAATAATATTAAAAATGTAAGTGCAAGTATGCCCACCATAAACACTATCCCCCAATATAATTGGCTGGTTATGCTCCTTATTCCCTTTTTTACCTGCTTCAGCACCTCGTCAACCGAAAGCTGATCTTGTTTTGGCTGCGCTTGCCAAACTGACATCAAATGATCAAAGTCTTTCATATTGATTATATAATTCTGTTAACTTCTGTTTAATACGATGAATTTTTACCCTCAGATTTCCTTCGGATATACCCGAAACTTCTGCAATTTCAGGATACGGCACCTCATCAAGCACCAACGTTATTATAATTCTTTCTGATTCTTCCAGTTTTGATATACACTTATACAGTAATGCTACCTGTTCATTTTTTTCTGAAAATTCTTCCCTTTTTGTTTCAGCTATCTGTGGTGTAAGTTCCTCTTTGCCCTGGCGTTTCTCCGAACGTAAATAAGTAAGACAGGTGTTAACCGCAATACGATATATCCACGTTGAAATAAGTGCCTGATTACGGAACTTATCCAAATTTTGCCAAACTTTTAAAAATGTCTCCTGTAAAAGGTCGTTCGCAGCGTCATCATCCCCGGTGTAGCCGTAGCACAAATGGTAAATCTTTTTTGAATTAGCTTCAAATATTTCCTTAAATGCTGCTTCTTTTTCGGCCACTTAACAGTTAATTTATACTTTAGATGTTGGGTTATACAGTTTGTTACAACTGATATTCACTCTTATTTACCCACGGAAACTTTGCTTCTGCCTCCGTAAGCATTACGTTAAAATCCTGGCTGTAATCATACTGCAGATCTTCGTGTAGCCTAGTTACCAAACCTTTTACCTTAATGATCTGCCTTATTAATATCAACCGCAATGGCTTGTAAGATACCTTTCTGTCGGTATAATTAATATAGTTATTGCAAAAATTCATCAACAGATCTATTTCGGCCTCTTTTGAGCCCATAAACTTGGTGTACTTGCTCAACAGCCTCAATATTTTACGCATACCCTTTGCTGCATTGTAACTCTGCACCGGCAGCTGACTAAACATAAATCCTGCTTCCCCTTTCACTTTCTCAATAAATGCCGTTTCGTTATCGGCCTCAAATAATAAATAGGCTAGCAATTCTTTGTTTTCCTTTTTATAACGGGCCAGGCGCAGGCATAACTCGGCCAATTGTTCGGGTCGAAAATGCTGTATCTCCTTCTTTATATCCTGTAAACCGTAGGTGGTAATACTCATGGCATATTATATATTTCAGCAAAATAACTAAATTTTGTAGTTTTGCACCCTCCTTATAAGCAGATGCAGAAAAGCAAACTCACCCTTTACATTTTTATTGCGCTTATTTTGGGTGTTGCAGCCGGGTACATTTACAATGTGCACTTATTATTTCAGGTTAATAACAAAATAAGCACCGCCGATACTAATATCAAAAGCATTAGCACACAGTTGGCAACATTAAAAGATACTACTACAGCAAATTATCAAGCATTAAAATCACAAAAGGCATTCCAATCGGTTATTCATAATCAAAATGATATTATCCGCGAGGGTAAATTGGAAGGTTTTACCATTTTAAGCGATATTTTTTTACGGCTGATAAAAATGATCATTGGCCCGCTGGTGTTTACAACCCTTGTGGCAGGTGTAGCAAAAGTAGGCGATATTAAAGCCGTAGGCAGGATAGGCGGCAAAACTTTGTTGTGGTTTTTATGCGCTACACTGGTTTCATTGCTTTTAGGAATGGCAATGGTTAACTTTTTTGAACCGGGCGCAAATATGCACCTGCCAATTCCTGAAAGTCATTTAGCTTCGCTTGCTAATAAGTCGGCATTGTCATTAAAAACCTTTGTGGATCACGTTTTTCCTCAAAGTTTTTTTGAGGCGATGGCCAATAACGAGATCTTGCAAATTGTAGTATTCTCTATATTTTTTGGCCTGGCAACCGCCTCTATTGGCGAAAAAGGGCACATAGTTATTAAGGCAATGGATGCCATTGGATACGTTATATTAAAAATGACAGGCTATATAATGTATCTGGCTCCGCTGGCCGTATTTGGAGCTATTACTGCTATTGTAGCCAAACAAGGGTTAGGCATATTATCAACCTATACCATTTTTATTGGCGAGTTTTATATGTCGCTGATACTGCTGTGGCTCATTATTATTGCGGCTGGCTTTGTGGTGTTGCGTACACGAGTATTTACGCTATTAAATAATATTAAAGATGCTATCCTGATAGCTTTTGGCACATCAACCAGCGAGGCGGCTTATCCTAAAGTATTACTGGAACTGGAACGTTTTGGATGCAGTAGTAAAATAGTGAGCTTTGTACTGCCTTTGGGCTATTCATTTAATTTGGATGGCGCTATGATGTACATGACCTTTGCTTCTATATTCTTGGCACAGGCTTATAACATGCAACTTAGCTATGCCGAACAACTATCAATGCTGCTGGTATTAATGCTAACCAGTAAAGGTGTTGCCGGTGTACCACGTGCATCTCTGGCTGTAATAGCCGGAACCATGCCTATGTTTCACATACCCGAAGCGGGCCTTGCACTATTAATAGGCATTGATCCGTTATTAGACATGGGCCGCTCTGCAACAAACGTACTTGGCAATGCAATAGCTACAGCAGTTGTTAGTAAATGGGAAGGGGAACTTAGCAATGATCGAGTTATTGAATTAGTGAATTATTGATTTATTACAATTGTTTAATTAATTATTAATGGAAAATACTGATAGAATAGAGTTTGCTGAAATGTTTAAAAAACGTACCAAGAAATTTGTTATAGATAATATTAAACTTTTCAGAACCTTGCCAAAAACAGAAGAAGCTAAAATAATAGGAAGGCAATTATTACGTTCCTCATCATCTGTAGGTGCCAATTACAGAGCAGCTTGCAGAGCGAGATCAAAAGCAGAATTTCATTCAAAACTATCTACAGTTGTAGAAGAATCCGACGAATCAGTATTTTGGATGGAAATATTAATTGAGGCTGAAATTGTGAAACTACAAGAAATAAATCAATTACTTAATGAAGGGAATGAAACACTAAAAATAGTGTCTGCATCCCGCAAAACTGTATCAGAAAAAAAATAATATCCAATCAATAATTCTATAAATCAGTAATTCAATAATTATTCAACTCCATGTTTTCAAAACGGTTTAAACAAATATTCCTGGGCTTTAGCATAGCTGTGCCCTTTTTAATATACTGTGTGTATTATTATGGTATGATGATCAAAAACGCACCTTATAAGTTCAGCGAATTTGACTCTGTTGTATTCCAGTATGGCGACGGCGATAGCCTGGTTAATAAATACAACTCTAAAACCGGGGAGTATCAATACTTAAATTCACACGACTCATTAATAAAGGAGCATATGTTTTTACACAGCAATGAGCTATTGATCTTGCACCGTGCCGCTGCCGATATGGGGTTCTGGAATTTTCCGGACAGAGAGGTTAATGATTCATTAAAGGCTAAAGGTGTAAAATCGCCGCATTATTTAATTGAGTTTAACTATCAGCGCAAAAGCAAAAAAGTATTATTTGATCAAGCCTTTAATGGCGACCCCAAATTAAAAGATGCTAATGAAGAACTTATAAAGCAAATACAAAAGGTTTTGGATGAAGCAGAAGCTAACAGAAGAAAATAAAATTGATGTTGTTTTTTGTATAATGAATTCCTATATTTGCACCTCGAATTTTAAAACAATAATTTAACAAACAATGTACGCAATAGTAAATATAGCCGGACAGCAATTCAAAGTTGCAAAAGACCAGCAGATCTTTGTACACCGTTTACAGGGAGATGAAGGCGCTAGTATTGAATTTGACAATGTATTGTTAGCAGAAAACGAAGGTAAATTCAAATTAGGTTCTGATTTGAAAAGTGCTAAGGTATCAGCTAAGATCGTGTCTCATTTAAAGGGTGATAAAGTGATCATCTTCAAAAAGAAA
>Ga0302315_10000853_pt1 | contig 33031 bp, 34 predicted proteins | sample III_Palsa_N3_1_FD_200532 | JGI IMG/M metagenome (GOLD analysis project Ga0302315, IMG submission 200532) | Peat permafrost microbial communities from Stordalen Mire near Abisko, Sweden - III_Palsa_N3_1 | ecosystem: Environmental > Terrestrial > Soil > Palsa > Peat permafrost | place: Sweden...
CAATATCTAAAGCATAACTACAAAAAAGGGGTGGTCAGTTTGATCCGGAATACCCTGGTCACTTTGAACCCGGAACGGGTGGTCAGTTTAAATCGGAATCAGGTGGTCAGTTTGAGCGGAATCTCCAACCAAATGCCGAGATCATCCCGATGCTGAAAAAATCGGCGGAAGAGCTGGATAAAGTCATACGGGACATTACCGCGCTGACCGATGATCTGATCGATCCTGAAGAGGGGTAATCAGCTGCGGGCTGTATCCTTTTTAAAATGCAGCCGCGCCTGTTTCAAGCCGGTGGCAATGGCTTCGCCTTCATTGCCTGTTGTCTTTAAAACCTCATTGGCGATCTCAGTCGCCTTATCTCGTATCTTTTTCGGTTGGTTTTTATAAGATAGCGGGTAGTCTCCGTTGTGCAAGGGCATAGTTCCTCCTTTTTTAATGATGTTTAAAATATTGGATATCTTTCTCGTGTTTTTTTGCATCCTCCATAGATTCAAATGTGCCGAGGTTTCTACGCTTTTTCGTTTCCGGGTCGACTTTTTTTGAATAGATACGGTATTGCCCCGATTTCAATTTCCTGATCATACTGATTGATATTTATGATTAGATAACAGTTCGCAGCCTATACGGTTTCCTTTTGTTGATGAATATCCGCCGGAAAATAACCCGCAGGAAACGCCGCCACGGCCCGGCATCTTTAATTATTTCGACTGTCAGATTTTAATTGAGCAGGTCCTTGCTGAACTCTTCCAGGCGATGGACCGCGCGCAGGGCGGCATCCAGGCTTTTTTGCAGGAATCTCTATTTTATGAAATGAGAAATCTATAGTAGAGTAATTGAAATAGTCTACTATGGATAAAATATAGTCTACCCTAATCGTTCAAATTTCCTCGGAAAACCTCCGATTATGTTCCCTAAAACACTGATCGATCTCGTTTAGATTTCTCTGTAAATCAGCCAATGCTTTCAAATCAGCCACAAAACGAGAAGAAATTTGAACCATAAATGACCCGGAGCGCCCCTTGTGAAAATGAGGGGCGTTTTTTTGTTAATAGTAAATGGCTTTTGGTTAATACTCCCATTCTGCTTTATCGGGATACATTCTATTATATTTAAAATCGTCGAAACTATCATAAAATTCGACCCGCGGATAGTTATCAATCTCTTTTGACCCACGCCAGGTTAAGTGTATAATAGCAAATTGTTTATTATAATTCTGTTTTCTTGTTATAAATAAAACATCATCATTCCTTGAATCATGACACAATGCCGAAATTTCAAAATCGGCTAATATATGCTGGCTTTTATTTGAAGTAAATAAGTCCCAAAATGATTTATCTTGATAAATTCCGATCTCTTTTCTTAATTCGTTTTCAAATGCTATTTTTTGTTCAATTGAAATAGGTTCCCAAGGATCTTTTGTAAAAGGCCGAGGTTCTTTCTGAAGAAAAAAATCTTCAATTACATGCCTATCTACACCAGCAATATCAATGCGCTTGGGTTCTTCTTGTAATTCTTGAATATCATCAAATGTAAATCCCCCTGCTGCAAAAATAAAATAACCATTATCAAGTTGAATATTAAATTTCATAGCATTCCATTTATGATAATCAGGCTTGCTTGTTGACCAAAAATCCCAAACAGTTTTTTGAACGTACTTATAGTAATTTTCATTTGGAATAAAATCCCCATATAAACAACCCATGTTTTCATCTCCCAAATACAATTCGGTTGTTCCAATTTGTTTTTCATGGGAGAATATTTTTGCTTTCATCTTTGTTTAACAAATTGCTTAAATCTAGATATTTTAGAATAGCGTAGTAAGATTGGTTTTGTAAACTTATTATCGAATAATCAATATTTCGAAAAATCGTCTATTTTAATCTATTCATCAATAACTCGGTTCGAATTTGCACTATGAAGGTAGTCAAATTCGAGCTATTTTTTTAGTCCGATATAAACCGGTTCGAAATCAGTCCTACGATCCACCCCGTAGTACTCCTCAAGAAATTGAGGGGCACTTTTTCTTTTACTTGATTTATGATATAATTGTCATCTACATAAACCCACGATCTAAAATATCTTAAACTTTATAAGTACTGCTTTGTTATTGCTCTGTTGATTGTAAATGGTTTATAATCATTCGTTAATAAATTACATACTTATGAAAATTAAAATATGGCTACCGGTATTATTCCTGGTGGCGGCATTTGCCCAAAGCTGTGTCAGCAGTAAAAAGTATAATGATCTGCAAACGAATTATAACAAGCTGCAGGATACCAACCGTAACCTTTATCAAAGTTACCAGGTAACACAACAGGAACTGGCCGGGTCAAGAAGCCGGGTACAAAGCCTTGAGGAGCAAATTGCATCAGCAAAAACAAATGCGCTTGCCTTGCAGGATGCGCTTAACAAGTGTTTAGCAGGCAATAACCAGGGAAGCGTGAACATTTCAAAATTAGTGGATGAGATAAATTCATCTAATAAATATATTCAGCACCTGGTGAATGTTAAAAACACAAGCGACTCGCTTAATATGGTGTTAACTACTAACCTTACCCGGTCGTTAAGCCCCGATGAAATGCAGGGTGTTGACGTAAAGGTACTTAAAGGCGTAGTTTACATATCGCTTTCTGATAATATGCTTTATAAATCGGGCAGTTACGAAATTTCAGATAAAGCAGGGGCAACGCTGGCCAAAATAGCCAAGATCATTAATGATTACTCGAACTATGATGTACTTATCGAGGGTAATACGGATAATGTGCCTATTACACAAACAAACATCCGTAATAACTGGGACTTGAGTGCTTTAAGGGCATCATCAGTAGTGCAGGCATTGCAAAACACTTATAGTGTCGACCCCAAACGTTTAACAGCTGGTGGACGCGGGCAATATAATCCTGTGGCAGATAACAGCACACCCGACGGCAAAGCCCAAAACAGGCGTACACAAATTATTATTACACCAAAATTGGATCAGTTTATGGCCCTTATTGGAAAAGCTCCGGCACCAACATCACCTGGGCAATAGTCAGGTATTATTATTTACACCAAAAAGGCCCCGGATACCCGGGGCCTTTTTGGTTTTTGAAAAACTGGTGTTTAACGTGCATCGATTACTTCCACCCGCCGCCTAACGACTGGTAAAGCTCAGATACAGCGCTTAATTCATCCCTTTTTATAGTCGCAAGCTCAAGCTGGCTTTGCAATACATTGCTTTGCGCGGTTATTACCTCCAGGTAATTAGCCATACCATTTTTAAACAGCAGGTTAGCATTGGCAGTGGCCTGGTTTAAGGTGTTTACGCGGTTAGTAGCTATGCTTTGCTGTGCTTTCAGCTTCTCTATTTTTACTAAAGCGTCGCTTACCTCACCAACGGCATTTAATACCGATTGCCTGAATTGCAGTACCGTTTTTTCCCTGTCAACCTGTGCTACTTTGTATTGGGTTGATAATTCTTTATGCTGAACAAGCGGTTGTATCACACTTCCTGCAACAATACCAAACAACGATGCCGGGATATTGAACCAGTTATTTGCCATAAAGGAATTAACACCACCACTTGCTGTTATACGCAAGGCCGGGTACATAGCAGCTTTGTTTATCCCAACATTGGCGTTAGCAGTAACTAAAGCCAGTTCGGCGGTTTTAACATCCGGCCTGCGGCTTACTAAGGCTGATGGTACACCTGTGGATAAGTTATCAGGCAATTGCATTTGATCCAGACTTGAATTTCTTGCGATGCTTCCCGGTAGATCGCCCGCTAAAATGCGCAGGGCATTTTCCTGTATGGTTATATTTTGCTCAAATTGGGGGATCAATTGTGCCGCTGCCATTTGTTGTGCCTGTGCCTGTTGTATGGCAAGCGAAGTAACCTGCCCCGCATCATACTGAAAACGGATAATGCGCAGGGTACTGTCATTCAACCTTACATTTTGCTGTGCTATGGCTAATTGCGCATCAAGCATTAATAAATTATAATACCCCTGCGATACACTGGCAACTATATTGGTTTGAATAGCTTTTTTAGCTTCAACAGTTTGCAGGTAAGCCGCTAAGGCCGCCTTACTTTGGTTACGTATCTTGCCCCATATATCAGCCTCCCACGAAACCGACACGTTGGCGGAATAATCTTCGATATGCTTGGTGTTGATATTATCCTCGGCCAGGCTTAATCCATCCAGGCTATTGTCTGAAGGCCTGCTGCTGCTGGCGGTTACATTCAAGGCAACTTCGGGCACATTGTTCCATTTTACCTGTTTAAATAATAGTTGCGATGCTTCGATATTTTTCACCGCTATCTGCATATCATAATTTCTTATGATCGCGCTGTCTATCAGCCCCTGTAATGTAGCATCGGTAAAAAAGCTCTTGTACGAGATATCGGCAATGCTGCTGGTATCGCTTACTGTTGCCGCGTTCCTGAAAGTATCAGGCAACGCGGGTTTGGGTGTTTCAATGTCTTTTGAAACTTTACAGGCGCTTAAAATCAGTAGAAAAGCAAGCCCGCTTATATATGTTTTCATGTTATACATCATTTTTAAAATTAGTCTGTAAACTCTGGCTCTAAAACAGCAACCGAATTGCCGTTGATCTTGCCATTACTACTGTCGCCGTCATTATTTAATACGGCCAACGGTATGCCTGTTATGCGTTCCTGTAAACCCTGGAATATGACGAATAGTACCGGTATGATGAACAAACCAAGTATTACGCCTGAAACCATCCCACCGGCTGCGCCGATACTGATAGAGTGGTTACCCTGTGCTGATGGCCCGGTTGCAATACTCATTGGGAATAAACCGAATACGAATGCAAGCGAGGTCATGATGATTGGGCGCATGCGCAGTTTTGCCGCTTCAATAGCCGATTCAACCAAACCATGCCCTGCTTTACGCCGTTGCACCGCGAACTCCACTATAAGGATGGCGTTTTTAGCCAACAAACCGATAAGCATGATGAGTGCTACCTGTACGTATATGTTATTTTCGATACCTGTCAATCCCAATACCACAAACACACCGATGATACCGGTAGGGATGGATAAGATGACCGCTAAAGGCAGTATGTAGCTTTCGTATTGTGCTGATAACAGGAAGTAAACAAACACCAGACACAACAGGAAAACTACGGTTGATTGGCCGCCTGATGAGATCTCTTCACGGGTTTGGCCCGAGAACTCGTACGAGAAGCCTGTAGGTAACTCATTTGCTGTTTCTTGTATCGCCTTAATGGCATCACCAGAACTATAGCCCGGTTTAGGGATAGCATTGATCTCGATAGAATTGAACAGGTTATAACGCGATGCCGTTTCGGAACCGTACACACGGGTGAGTTTTACCAGCGTGTTTATAGGTACCATATCGCCTTTAATGTTTTTTACAAACACGCGGTCAATTGCCGACGGATCGGTACGATCGGCTACATCAGCCTGCACTTCCACGCGGTAGTATTTACCAAAGCGGTTAAAATCCGATGCCTGGGCGCCACCGAAATAAGCCTGCATAGTTGCCAGGATATCCTTAACGCTTACGCCTAACTGGTTAGCTTTATCATCATCCACTTCCAGTTGTAACTGGGGATAATCTGCTTTATACGAAGTAAAGGCATAGGCAATGGCCGGTTTCGTCATCAGCTTACCTATAAAATCATTGGCAATGCCGCTAAATTTATCAAGCTTGCCGTTGGTTCTGTCCTGCAGCACCACATCCAGCGCTTCCACGTTACTAAAGCCGGGAACAGTTGGGAAACTGAATACAAAGAATGTACCGCCTGGTATGCCGCCTAATCTTTGCCTTACTATATCTTGTATAGCATCGATGTTTTTAACCGCCCCCCTTTCGTTATTAGGTTTTAACAACAGGAAAATTACACCGGCAGACGGACTGCTGGACTGCGTTAAAAAGTTGAAACCTGATAAGGCGGTAACAAATCTTTGGGACGGCAAAGTTTTAAGCTGATCTTCGGCCTGTTTAAATATTTTATTGGTGCCGCTTAGTGAAGTTCCGGATGGGGTGCTAACAGCTATGGCCACAAAGCCCTGATCCTCTGTTGGGATAAAGCCTGTTTTGGTTCTGTTTACCAGGAATATTGTAACAAGTACCACAACAGCAAGGCCGCCGATAGCCACCCATTTTTTCTTCATCAGGAATTTTAACCCGCCGAGGTATTTGTCGGTAGTATAGTTAAACGAGGTGTTAAAGCCATCAAAAAACTTTTGTTTAAAGCTTCTTTTTACCACAACGCCGTCGGCGTTAACATGGCTGCCTTTTAAAAACAAGGCAGCTAATGCCGGGCTTAGGGTTAAGGCGTTAACAGCCGATATCATAATGGCGATAGCCATAGTAAAGGCGAACTGCCGGTAAAATATACCTGTTGAACCGCTCATAAAGCCTACCGGTAAAAACACCGCGGCCATTACCAGCGTAATAGATATAATGGCGCCGGTGATTTCGTGCATTGCTTCGGTAGTTGCTACTTTGGAGGTGAGGCCGGGATTATGTTCCATTTTGGCGTGTACGGCCTCGACGACCACAATGGCATCATCCACCACAATACCTATGGCCAATACCAATGCGAATAAAGTAAGCAGGTTGATAGAAAAGCCGAAAAGGTTCATGAAAAAGAAAGTACCAATAATGGCCACCGGCACCGCTATTGCCGGTATCAGTGTAGACCTGAAATCCTGCAGAAATATATATACTACAATAAATACCAGTATAAAGGCTTCTACTAAGGTGTGTTCAACCTGGTTGATCGACTCATCAAGATCGGTTTTGGTACGATAGAATTGATTGTATTTGATGCCGGCAGGAAAACTCTTTGATAACTTTTGCATCAGTTTATCAACGCCGATCTGAATTTCGTTGGCATTTGAGCCCGACAATTGTATAAGGCCGATAATGATACCATCGTGGCCGTTAAGGTTACTTACGCTGTTATAAGAATAGGCGCCAAGTTCAACACGGGCCACATCTTTTAAATGCAATACCGAACCATCCGCGTTTGCCCGGATAGCAATATTCTCATATTCCTCGGGTTGGGTAAGTTTACCCTTGTATTTAATGATATATTCAAATGCCTCATTACTGCGTTCGCCAAACCTGCCGGGAGCTGCTTCAAGGTTTTTATCCTGTATGGCGGCTATCACTTCGGCAGGGGTAACTTTGTTGGAGGCCATCTGGCTTGGATTAAGCCAAACGCGCATAGAGTAATCCTTTACACCACCAAATATGGCAGCGGAACCAATGCCCGGTATACGCTTAATTTCGGGTATGATATTGATCTGCGCGTAGTTGGCTACAAAGGTCTGATCGTATTTTTTAGGATCTTCCGAATAAATAGCCATAGCACCGATAAAACTGTTTTGCTGCTTGGTAGTGGTTATACCATATTGCACAACTTCGGCAGGTAACTGGCTTGTGGCCTGCGAAACACGGTTTTGCACATTCACCGCCGCCTGGTCGGGGTCGGTACCTTGCTTAAAGTAAACGGTGATACCTAATGTACCGTCGTTACTGGCGGTAGAGGTCATATAGGTCATACCTTCCACACCATTTATCGCTTCTTCCAGCGAAGGCGTTACCGAGCGTAAAATAGTTTCGGCATTGGCGCCCGGGTACACGGCAGATACCAATACTGCCGGTGGGGCAATATCAGGAAACCGCTCAAGGGGCAGTTTGGTTAAACCAAGTACACCCACTATCACCAATAAAATGGAGATAACTGTTGAGAGCACCGGCCTTTCTATAAATTTCTTAAACATGATTTTAATTGTTTGAATGATGAATTAATTCTTAGCCAATTTTGCTGAGGTTTTTTGAGGCACGATAACCTCACCTTCCTGCAGGTGGTCAATGCCGCTAAGTACTATCAGGTCGCCGGCTTTTACGCCATCTTTAACCAGGTAATTGTCGCCGCTTTTGCCAATAATAGTGATAGGCAGTTTTTTTACCTTATTGCTGTCGGCTACGGCAAAAACGAATGTTTTATCCTGCATTTCGACAGTTGCTGATTGCGGAACCATAAGCGCGTTCTTATGCTGTAAGCTCAAGCGTATGCGACCGGTATTGCCCGAGCGTAACAGGCCCTGTGCATTTGCGAAGGTTGCACGCAGTGTAATAGCGCCGGTGTTTTTATCAAACTGCCCGTCGATCATATCAATACTGCCTTGTTTGCCAAACTCGCTATCGTCGGCAAGCAGCAAGGTTACAGGTGGCAATTGTTTCAGCTTATCCTTCAGAGTTTCGCCTGGATATTGTTCCTTAAAGTTTACAAAATCCTTTTCGCCTAACGAGAAATATACATGTACGTTATGTACATCTGATAACAAAGTAAGCGCGTCAACATCTGCCGGGGCAACCAGGCTGCCCTGTTTTTTAAGCAAGCGGCCTATATAACCACTTACAGGGGCTTTGATGGTAGTATACCCTAAATTTATCTGCGCGGTAGATACATTTGCTTTTGCCTGCTCTACATTTGCTTTTGCAACATCATAAGCGGCTTTAGCAGTTTTTAACTGATAGTCGGAAACTACTTTGTTTTGTACCAGCGGTGTTAACTTATCGATCTCTAACTGCGCGTTTGCCACAGCAGCTTCCATAGCATGCTGACTTGCAAGAGCATTGTTTAGTGCTGCACGGTAGGGTAGGTCATTTATTTTAAATATTGGCTGACCCTGACTTACAAAAGCACCTTCGTCAACAAATACTTTGTCCAATGAGCCGCTTACCTGCGGGCGGATCTCCACATTTACAGCGCCTTCTATCGAGGCTGGATACTCCTGGTAGGTGGTATCAGTTCCTGTGATGATGCTGGCTACGGGTAATGCCGGTGGCGGCGGTGCCGATGCGGTTTGTGGTTGTGATGAACAACTATATAATAATGTGATGGCTATAAGCCCTAAAATTATTCGTTTCATAATGATTGTTTTAGTGTTTTGTTAATAAAAAAGATAGTAGATGTATATATATGATGGAGTTGTGGATTAGTAATTAAGTATGCGCATTAGCCTGCTTATGAAATAGGTAATGTTCATTATTGTGTATGATAGATATAACTTAATGCCATTAGATTTTCTAACAGTGTTAAGTAATTGGTAAAAATTGTGCGTATTTGGCTTCATTATTTTATTATTTGCAATGTATTTTATTCTTTATTATGAGATTTGCAATCCCGGGTGATTTTCGATTTGTCTAATCGTTTATCGTGCGGATGATGCCGGTGATGGCATCCATTAATACCTGGCGGTTAATTTCGTCAGAAAAACCGCGGCTGAGCAGATTGATAGAAACCAAGCCATGTACAACCGACCAAAAAGTATAGTACTTTTTACAGATAATATCCGACTCCATATTTGTAACACCCATCAACTCGCCAATTACAGCGGTAAACAGATCCCAGGGCAGGTCGGCCTCGGGCATGGTGTTGGCCAGTTCGCAATTGCAATTGGTAGTAACACCGTACATTACCTGGTAAAGCTCCTTATTTGCGAAGGCAAAATTCCAATAGGCCAGCCACATGGCTTCCAGCTGTTTGGCTGGTAAACGGTGCTTGGCCTGGGCTTCTTCCAAATCCCTGGCCAGTATCAGGTAACCTTTACGGGTAAGTTCCTGCAAAATGGCTTCCTTATTTGAAAAGTATTCGTAAATAATAGGAGCAGTGTATTCAATTACATCGGCAATTTTGCGCATGCTTAAAGCCTGCCATCCTTCTTCCTTAACAATTTGAAGCGCAGCATCAAGAATGTTTATCCTTGTTTCTTCCTTCAAACGTAATATCCTGTCTTTACTTGCCATTTCTATTTACCCTATTAAATCATTTAACAGTGTTAAGCAAATGTACGGTGGTAAATTGGAAAGTGTATTCATTTAATTGTCATAAAGTGATTGAGCGGGTTAAATGCTATTAAAAAGTCCCTTTTTGTAATCCTGATAAAAAACTGTCCAATTAGCCGTACACAGTAAATTATTGCATTGGTTGCGTTGCTGTTGTATAGTTTACAAATATCAGCCCGTCATAATTGTCGTATAGATGGTCGTAAAAGTAAAATCTCAGTTCGTTCTTATTGCTGAATTCCGCGCCAACTATTCGTTGAAGTATCTTTTTTGTAAAGAAAGGGGCCGCAATGGAATTGGTTTTAACTGCCTTTTCCATATCGATAAAAAACGCGGGTATATTTAACCGGCTAAAAACCTCTCCGCTGGAATTTTTCCAGGCATTACCAACAGTTAATGTTTCAACTTTATCTTTATCTTCCTGATTTCTTGCCCTGAAACTTCCTTTGTTAAAATCAAAGCCAATAATGTAATACTGCTCCTGGTAATCTTTTTTTAAAATGGCGCCCATGAACTTGTTATCTACATGCGCATTATGAGCCCAAACTATCATTTTACTTTGCGCGCCCTCATAATTTAATATCCATTCAATGTTTTCGGACATGAATTTATCGCGGAGATTTTCAGAGGTCGGCAAGTTTTTATCGGGGTGTGTGACTGCAATATCATAATCAAGGCACTGTTGCAATAATCGCACATCACGTTTAAGGTATGCCACATCCTCAGCCGAAAATATTTTGAGCAGTGCAGCCTGCTGCATGTTCAGGTAAACTGCAATATCAGCAAATAATTGTTTGTAACTATCCGCTTTTTCTTCGCTGAATTTTGTGAATTTTAGTTTTGCAGCATCAAATGTTTTAAAATTTTCCAATGCCTTAAAATGGGTGTTATAATAGTTGCTGTCGAGTTGCTTTAATTTAGCGGCGACTAATGGTACAGCCAACTTGTCGTACTGCATATCAAATCCATAAAATTTCACTTTAAGGCTGTCGGGCTTATTTTGGTTATAGCTGTGCATCCATTCAACCATTTGCAGCATCTTGGTGGTATTCCATATCCAAAAGTAAATTCCGTTAATAGCTGTACGGGCATCGCCTTTGCCGTACATAACATAATCATTTATCCGCCGGCATTCAGTAAAATTGGCCTCGATAGCAAAAAGCCGGTAGCCCATTTGTTCCACTAAGAATTTTACTATCCTGAATTTTATAGCCTGAAATTCCTGCGTGCCATGTGTAGCTTCGCCCAGGCCAATAATGCGCCGGTTAGCTAAAACTGATTTTAGCGGCATCAGGTCGCTATAAGCGGTATCAGCCGCTGTAGTATCAATTATAACAGCGTTTTGCCTGACGTAATTAAGCGTATCATTATTTTGCGCATACAGATTACAGCTAATGATAACAAATAAAAGCAAGCTGAAAAAATGTCTCATAACAAATAGTTGGTAAAACAAATATCAGGTATAAACCGGCTTTAAGCAATGTGCTAACCAAATTGTTTAATAATACCGTTCATAAGCTGATAGACACAGCTGCTGTTTATTTGGTGGTGATGTTGCCCATTTTGGCAAATTCCACATCATTGGGTTCCCATAATTCGATCTTATTGCCCTCGGGATCCATCAGGTGTACAAAATTACCATAGCTCGTCTTTTGTACGCTATCAGTCGGCAGGATACCCGCCGCTTTCATTTGGGCTAAAAGCTGATCCAACCCTTCCACACGGTAATTGATCATGAATTGCTTTTCAGAGGGCTGAAAGTATTTGGTGGTTTCCTTAAACGGCGCCCATATGGTGAAACCCTTTTTTGTGCTGTCCATGCCCTGGTGCCATTCAAAATTTGAACCGAATCCACCAATGCGGATGCCCAGGTTTTTGCTGTACCAAGCTTTAAGCGCCGCGGGATCTTTGGCCCTAAAAAAAATACCGCCGATACCCGTCACACGTGGCCCGCTATTGACCGGGCTGGTTACACGGCTGAAGCCATAACCTAATAGGAAGGCCGCGCAAAGCAGGCCAATTAGCGTGAACTTTTTCATGATATGCGTTTTATCCTAAAGATAGGAAATAGATTTTATTTCTAACATCAAGCAATTTGTTGCAAATCAAGATAAACCTGTTTGAGATTTGTACCAGCATTGACCCAGGTGCCTTGCATGAAAATGGAAGACGCTTTTTTTATATCTTTATCATATGTCATTAACAACTCCATCGCAATATTGCTTTCCTTACTTTTTTAATGAACAGGAATTTAAAAAGGATATTGAGCAATTTGGTCTGCAATATAAGATAGAATTTAATAAGGAAAAAGGAGTATACATGCCTCTGCAATTATTTGATAATAATGGATTTGAGTTGACAGTAGAATACTTTTTTTGCTTAATGATTGATTTAAACAACAATCTTATTATATGGCACACCGATGAAGATGAGCTTTTTATTTCCAAGCTATCTTTAATTGAAAGGCAAGTAAATAGATTAGATTTTAAGATTGATTTGCATAAATACGAAATAGGAAAATATGAACTTGAAGAGAATTACAATCTATCTTATTTCATAACCTATGTAAGAAAAGGTAACATAAAATATGATTTAGATTATTACGAAAGATTTGCCATTGTAATTATTGAAAAAGAGACAATGAACATCATTCCATTTGATTGGTTCAATAAATCAGGCGGTGATTATGGATATGTTTGGCCTGCGGTAGCGCAATTAAATGTAGATAAATATGAATTGATAGGAAAAGGGATGCGAATGGCAGACTTTAAAATTCAACTGTAAAAATTAGTTCTAATCTCTAGCAATTTGTTTCAAATCATTTATAAACCAAGTTGAAATTATTTACCATAAATGACCTGGAATGCTTTATGAAAAGCCCGGATATATAAAAAACTAATAAACAAAAAGCGCCCCCGATCAAATCAGGGGCGCTTTTATTTATGACGGGAAATTTTATTTATCTTCCTTTATGGCCTTTAGGCCTTTTGTCCAGCGTGTTAACTGGGTCAGCATAAGGTTTGATGCATTGATCAGCAGTTCATTCGGCACAAAATCACCTTCTTCATTAATAAACTGGTTATACGATGGGATGTTCACCGCTTCGCCCAGCCCGATAACTTTTAGCGCAAGCAAGTCAGGCTTTAAGTTTGATACCGCCCTTACACCCGCGAAGGGGCCAATAGAATAGCTTACTATACCGGCAGGTTTATAAGCCCACTCGTGTACCAGGTATTCCAAAGCGTTTTTAAGCGGGGCAGGGTAGCTATGATCATATTCGCTGGTTACGAAGATAAAGGCATCGGCTTCCTCAATTTTGGCGCTCCATTGTTTGGTATGATCATGCTCGTATTGCTTCATCATGGGGTGAACGGCTTCGTTCATCAGGGGAAGGTTAATTTCGCCCAGATCCAATAATTCTGCTTCAAAGCCATGTTTATTTGCAGCCTCGGTTATCCATTTGCCTATTATAGGCCCTTTTCTGCCCGGCCTTACAGTTGATGTTATGATCTTTACTTTATACATTTTTATTCCTGTTAGATTTCTGATTTGCAAATTTGTTGATTAATTGTGTTATATGTTTCGACATGTAATAAGATGATGTAAGTTTTACAAATAGCTGTAGCGGTTAAAATTATTATCAGGCTTGTTGGCGATTTTTGATCTTGGAATTAAGGAAATGGGGGATGCAACACCGCCAGCATATTATAAGCATGAGTAAAGGCAAACAGGAGGCCGCCGGGTAGCATGCAGGGTTCATTTAACAACAATGGCGATGGATTTCAAACCCATCGCCATTGTTATCATAAATTGTATGAACTAAATTTTCTTAAACACCACAATGCCGTTATGGCCGCCAAAGCCAAAGGTATTGCTCATGGCTACATTTACTTTATGGTCAATAGCGTGCTTTGGTACTATATGCAAACTGGCGGGTATGGCCGGGTCTAATACTTCGGTATTTATAGTAGGCGGCAGCACCTGGTTCTTTATAGCCATCAGGCAAAGTATAGCTTCTATGGCCCCGGCAGCACCTAATAAGTGGCCAGTCATACATTTGGTTGCGCCTACCTGCATGTTTGATTTTTCGCCATTGGTTAATGAAAGCAAAGCCTTAATTTCCGACAGGTCGCCAATAGGGGTTGAGGTGGCATGCATATTTAAATAATCAACATCGTTAATGCTTATGCCGGCTTCTTTAAGTGCAAAATACATGGCCTTTGCCGCGCCTTTGCCTTCGGGATGGGTGGATGTCATATGATAGGCATCAGCCGTCATTGCTGCGCCGGTTACTTCGGCGTAAATTTTTGCGCCACGTTTTACCGCGTGCTCGTATTCTTCTAGTACCAATGCGCCCGAGCCTTCGCCCATAACAAAGCCGTCGCGATCCACATCAAACGGCCTTGAGGCACCTTCAGGGTCATCATTCCTGACCGACATGGCCTTCATCGAACTGAAACCACCTACAGAGGATGGTAAAATAGTAGCTTCGGAACCGCCGGTAATAATAATTTTGGCTTTGCCCAAACGGATGTAATTAAATGCATCCATAATAGCCGTATTGGAGGTAGCACAAGCAGAAACCGCGGTATAATTAATACCCATATAGCCGTTACGGATAGATATCATGCCCGCTGCCATATTGAGCAGGAACTTAGGCACAAAAAACGGACTGTAACGCGGCGTGCCGTTGCCACGGGCAAATTCAGAAACCTGCTCTTCAAAAGTTTCCATGCCGCCCTGGCCCGATCCCCATATCACGCCAACATCAAATGGATCCATTTTTTCAAAATCGAAGCCCGAATCTTTGATAGCCTCATCCGAGGCAACAATGGCGTACTGGGTAAAAGAATCTGTACGTTTAACATCGGCCCTGTCTAAAAAATCGGCAGGGTTAAAGTTCTTCACTTCGCAGGCAAATTGCGTACGGAAAAGGGTAGGGTCAAATTTGGTTATCCGGGCCGCACCACTTTTACCGGCAACCGCGTTTTGCCAAAATGACTGTACATCGTTTCCCAGCGGTGTTAAAGCACCCAGGCCGGTTACAACAACTCTCTTAAGCATATTAATCTTCTAATTCTAAAAAAAACACAGGTCAAAATACCATATAAAATATACCCAATGGGTTTTTTATAAGCTCGCAAAGGTAATGTAAATATTAATATTTAAACCTCACCCCAGGCAGTAATTATAAGGTTTCGCTGGCCGCCATAATTGCGGTGTTCGCATAAGTAAATACCTTGCCAGGTACCCAGCGCCAGCCTGCCGTTACGAATGGGTATAGTTACCGAGCTGCCCAGCATAGCGGCCTTTAAGTGCGCGGGCATATCATCGGGCCCTTCATCGTCATGCAAGTAATCAGGGTCGTTTTCGGGTACGGCCTTGTTAAAGTACATTTCGAAATCTTTCCGGACGGTAGGGTCGGCGTTTTCATTAATGGTTAATGATGCCGAGGTATGCTGAATAAAAACCTGCAAAATGCCGGTTTTAAGTTCAACTATTTGTGGTAGGGCATTTATAACCTCGGCAGTGATAAGATGGAAACCGCGCTTGTATGGTTTTAATTGGATGGCTTGCTGGTAGATTTTCATTTTTAGGTAACATTTATATAAATGAAAAGTTCAAAAAGAGCGTTGTCATGCTGGAGGCACTCGAAGCATAAGCGCAGAGGCCTCAACATGACAGGCCATTTTACTTATTAAGCCCTCCCTTCCGGGGAGGGTTTGGGTGGGGCTGCCACCATCTGCGCCGTATTCCTGCTGACCTGCTCCAATAAAACAGTTCTGCCTGCGGTTAATTCCTTTAACGATGCCGGTGTATAATGCCGTGTGGTGATCAGTGTGAGTCCGTTGTTATATTTTGCCCTGAAACCTGTGCTGAGGTTTTGCAATAATTGCTTAAAGCGTTCTTCATCATGGTCAAAACACACCGTAAAGCTTAATGCCGAGGTCTGCATCATATTGATCTTGACATGGCTTTGCGCAAACAGGCGGAATATATCGCTCAAATGATCTTCGGATATAAAAGAATAATCCTTTGCCGAAAGCGACAGCAATACCTGGTTTTGTTTGATGATGATAACCGGTTTTTCAAAATGATTTTTGCCATCTTCCTTTATCACTGTGCCCGTGGCGCCGGCGTCGTTAAAAGGCTTTACCAACAGTGGTTTTTTGGTATTTTGCAGCGGTTTTATAGTTTTTGGGTGGATAACCGTCGCGCCGTAATAGGTCATCTCGATGGCTTCGGTATAGGATAGCTCATCAAATTTAACCGTATCATTAAAAAATTTAGGATCGGCATTTAACACGCCCGGCACATCCTTCCAGGTAGTTACCGATTCCGCATTCAGGCACGAGGCAAATATTGAGGCTGTATAGTCCGATCCCTCGCGACCTAAAGTGGTGGTAAAATTCTCGGATGTTCCGCCTAAAAAGCCCTGCGTAACAACAATGTTTTTTGCAAGTAAAGCCGGTAGATCCCTGCTGATGCTGGCCCGGGTTTTATCCCATTGCACTACACCTTCTCGATAGCTATTATTGGTATGGATATAGCCGCGCACATCAAGCCACTGGCTTTTTAAATTTATTTTGTTGAGATAAGCATTGATGATGCGGGTTGAAACCAGCTCACCAACAGACACAATTTGGTCATAAATAAAATCATAATCATCATGCGGCTCATCCTCCAGCATCCAGTCTATCTCCACAAAAGTATTGGCCACTTCATCAAATACTGGGTGGTTAGGCTCAAAAAGCTCGCTGATGATATGGTAATGGTATTGTTTGATCTCCTCGTAAATATCCTGCAGGTCATCAGCCTGGTTTACATAGGCTTTGGTGAGTTTTTCTAGCGCATTGGTGGTTTTACCCATAGCCGATACCACAATAAGCAATTGCGCATCAGCATATAAACCAACTACTTTACCCAGGTTAATTATACCATTGGCATCCTTTACCGATGCCCCTCCGAACTTAAAAACAAGCATTATTTAATATATTGTGCTATTACCGTACCCGGCAATAATAGCGATTTAATTTTTGTGTATGGGATAACTAATAATTGAACAACTGTTCTTTTGATAAAGCCGCGTTCAGCCATCCGCCCTCAATAACAGCTTCGTATTTATTGTAAAATTTAATAGCGGGTTCGTTCCAGTCGAGTACCTGCCAAACCATGCCGCTGAAACCCAGTTCCTGCGTTTCTTTCATCACTTTTTCAAAAAGTAGCTTGCCTATACCCTTGCCGCGGTAATCTTCGGTTACCAATAAGTCCTCCAAATATAAGCGGCAACCTTTCCAAGTAGAATAGCGCACATAATACAAGGCAAAGCCTGCTATCACATCGCCATCTTCGGCAACAAATGCTTTCCAAACCGGGTTTTTGCCAAAGCCGGCATCCTCAAATTCCTGCATGGTTACGGTTACTTCTTGCGGCGCTTTCTCAAACAGGGCCAGCTCATTCACCAGCTCCATTAAACGCGGGCAATCTTCTTTTTTTGCTATACGTAGTTTTATCATAGGTATTTTATCGTTTATTAAAACCTGTCATTTCGAACCTGTAGTGGTAGGTAAAGATAGGGGCAGGTGAGAAAACTTATACGCCTTGTGTAATTTGTTTCATATGGTGTATAAGTTTTCTCCTCGCCCCCGGCACCATCCAGCACTGCTCGTCGAAATGACATGATGGATTAAATTTCTTCGCGGCGCGACAAATAATAAATCCGAAATTGAACATTCGAAATGCGAAATCAATTATTCTTCCAGTGCTTTACAACCTTGTTCCAAATATCGTACTCCCCAGCCTCACCATATTGCTCCCTTTGGCAATTGCCACCTTATAATCCGACGACATCCCCATCGACAGCACATTAAAACTCTTTTCCTTACGGTAAAAGCTTTGCTTTATGCCTTTGTAAAAGGTTTCCAATTCATAATACTCATCGCTTATTTGCTTTTCGTTATCGGTATTGGTGGCAATGCCCATTAAGCCGCGTATGCGGATGTTTTTTAGTCCGGCAAATTCATCCGAGCGCAGCAGTTCTATCGCCTCATCAAAACCCAAACCAAATTTGGTTTCCTCATCGGCAATATATATCTGCAGCAGGCAATCTATCACCCGGTTGTTCTTCAGCGCATGTTTATCAATCTCCTGCAACAGCTTTATGCTGTCAACCGATTGTATCATGCTGATGAAGGGCGCTATATATTTTACCTTATTGCTTTGCAGGTGGCCTATCAGGTGCCATTGGATATCTCCGGGTAGTTTTTCGTATTTATCAACCAGTTCCTGCACCTGATTTTCGCCAAACAGGCGCTGCCCGGCATCATAGGCCTGTTGTATATCTTCGGGTGGTTTTGTTTTCGATACCGCCAATAAGGTTACTTTTAAGGCGTCGGTTTCTTTTTTTAGGCTGATGATATTATCTGCAATGCTCATTTATCCGTATTTTTGCTGAAATAAACCGCTAAATTACAGAATGCGTAAATATATCATCTTGTTTTTTTCAGTATTGCCATTATTATATGCGTGCAGCAACACGCCCGATGGCATACTTAAGCCAAAACCTATGGCTGCCGTATTAACCGAAATACACATGGTTGATGGCGCCATTTCAAACATACCGCAGATACCTGATAGTCTGTATAAATATGGCACGGCAAGATATCTGGCCGTATTTAAAAAATTTAATACCGATTCGGCACAATTCAGAAGAAGCTATAAATATTATACCCTGCACCCTGATGTACTGGTAAATATATATGATATGGTTTTGAAAAGCTTACAGGCAAAAACCGATTCATTAAATGGCCTGGTAGCCAAAGCGAATACCGCGCCGGGTAAAAAGCCTTTAGTGCCTACAGCTAACCGGGGTGGCGCTATTCCAAATGCTACAGTGCCGCCGAACAGGCCGGGCGCATTAAACAACCCTAATTCTGCAAGGGCGGCCTTTGAAAGGGCGCAGGCCCACAGAGATTCTATCCTCAAAAGACAATCAAAAAATCATAATGCTGTTCCCGCAAAGTAGTGTTGATAAGCTGGGATTTACCGAGGTAAAGGAACTCATTAAAAACCATTGCCTGAGTGTTATGGGCCAGCAAATGGTGGATAAGATACAGGTAATGAATAATTACGACCTGATCCGCAAATTTCTGCACCAGGCAAACGAGTTTAAAAATATCCTGTTAAATGACGACGCGCTGCCCATACAGCATTTTTTCGATATAAAATCGCTGGCCAACAAGGCACGTATCGAGGGTGTTTTTTTAAGCGAGGAAGAATTTTACCAGGTACAGGCATCGCTAAATACCGTATTCGCGGTGATAGCCTATTTTGCCGAGCGCGAAGGGCAATATCCAAACCTTGAGGCCCTGTTTGAACATTTACCTATTGAAAAGGCCATCTTGAAAAAGATCGACGCGGTAATTGATCAGAAGGGGAAGATCAGGCCAAATGCTTCGCGCGAATTGCAGGATATTACAGCCGGTATCGCAAAGGCAGAGCAGGAAGCCCGAAAAAAGATCGACCAGGTTTTTAAAGCCGCGTCGGGCAATGGCTGGACGGCTGATGGTTCATTAACCGTACGCGACGGTCGCCTGTGCATCCCGTTATTAGCCGAAAATAAACGCAAGCTGAAAGGCTTTATACATGACGAATCCGCATCGGGCCAAACCGTTTATATGGAGCCCGAGGAAGTTTTTACACTCAACAACCGCATCCGCGACCTGGAATTTGAGCGCAGGCGCGAAATAGTTAAAATATTAACCCAGCTAACAGACGAATTAAGGCCGTATGCGCCACTTTTGCTGTCGTACCATGGTTTGCTTACCAAGCTTGATTTTGTGCGCGCCAAGGCCCTGTTTGCCATTGATGTGGAGGCGGAAATGCCCGATGTAATCAACAAACCAAGCCTGAAACTGGTAAACGCCCGTCACCCTTTGTTGCTGCTTAACTTTAAAAAGGAGCATAAAACTGTAGTGCCGCTAAACGTGCAGATAGATGATAGTACCCGCATAGTCGTCGTATCAGGCCCTAACGCGGGCGGTAAATCTGTTTGCATGAAAACGGTTGGCTTGCTGCAAATGATGCTGCAGGCCGGTTTGCTCATTCCTGCTGCCGAGGCAAGTGTGATGGGTGTATTCGCTTCGTTTTTTGTTGATATTGGCGATGACCAGTCGATTGAAAGTGATTTGAGCACCTACAGTGCCCACCTGTCAAAAATGAAAGAGTTTGTGGAGCAGGCCAACGGCAAGTCGATGATACTGATAGATGAGTTTGGCACCGGTACCGATCCGCAGTTTGGCGGCCCGATAGCCGAGGCGGTTCTGGAATCGCTCAACCAAAAAAAGGTAAAGGGTATGGTGACTACGCACTACTCCAATCTCAAAATATTCGCCAGCAATACCGAGGGTTTGGAAAATGCCTCGATGCTGTTCAACAATGTCGAGATGAAACCGCTTTATATGCTTGAAGTTGGCAAGCCCGGCAGTTCTTATGCTTTCGAGATCGCTCAAAAAATAGGCTTGCCGCAGCATGTGCTCAACCTTGCCAAAAGTAAAGTAAGTGCAGGTCAAAAACGGGTTGATACTTTATTGGTTGACCTTGAGCGTGAGAAAAAAGAAATTTTTGATACGCGCCTGAAACTCGAAAAGCAGCAACGGCAGGTAAACGCCTTGCTGGCCGAAAATGAGCAATTGAAAAGCTATCTGGAAGAAAATAAAAAAACGTTGATCCGCGATGCCAGGCAGGAAGCAAAAAATATCATCCTCAACGCCAATAAATTGGTGGAAAATACCATATCTGAAATAAAAAGCAGCAATGCCGATAAGGAAAAAACCCGCGACCTGCGCGAAAACCTCAACCGCGAACTGCAAAAGAATACTATTAAGCCCGAAGTAAAAAAGCCCACGATTGATGAAGATGAATTAAAACCGGGCGATTGGGTAAAACTAAACGACTCGGAAACCACCGGGCAGGTGATGGAAATTGCCAGGGATAATGTGATCATCGCTATTGGCGACTTGCGTACCGTGGCAAAAAAGAATAAGGTACAAAAGGTATCAAAAAAAGAAGTGCCAAAGGAGGTACGTAAAAACTATAGCTCGCATACGGGGGATATGGCCAGCTTTAGTCCCGAAATTGATGTGCGTGGCATGCGTACCGAAGATGCCTTAGGTAATATTGAACGATTGCTTGATCGTGCCCTGATGATGGGCTTTGGTAACTTAAAGATTATTCACGGCAAAGGCGATGGCATATTGCGCAAAATGATACGTCAGTACCTGAAAAAATACGATCAGGTTGACCGTATGGAAGATGAACACGCCGACAGGGGCGGAGATGGTATTACTTATGTGTATTTAAAATAACAGCATGAAGCACAGTTTTTTGTTCCTGCTTACAATTGCAATTGGCGTACGGTGTGCCGGGCAGGTAATTATTAAAGCAAATGACCCACATTTGCATTACATGGGCAGGGTTGCCGTGCAGGATAGCGCCAGCGTACTGTCATGGTCGGGCAGCGCCGTTGATATTAATTTTTACGGCACAGATATAAGCGCGGTATTAAAAGATGAGATGGGCTATAATACCTATAATGTTATTATTGACGGTAAGGTGCTGAACATTATTCATCCGGATGCAACAAAGAAATCCTACACGCTTGTTTCAGGATTGCCGCCTGGTAAGCATAGCCTTGAATTGTTTAAACGTACGGAATGGGCTATGGGTAAAACATGGTTTTATGGATTGCAGATAGCGAATAATGGTAAGATACTACCACCGCCACCCACAAAAAAACGCAAAATCGAGTTTTATGGCAACTCTATCACCTGCGGGTATGCCGTATTGGACACCACAGGGCAGGACAGGGGCACAGCACCATACGAGGATGGTTATATCAGTTACGCGGCAATAACTGCCCGGTATTTTAATGCCGAGTTTTACAGCATATCAAAAAGCGGCATTGGGGTTACGGTCAGCTGGTTCCCGATGATCATGCCCGAAATGTACGACAGGCTTGATGCGAATGACCCCGACAGCAAATGGGATTTCTCAAAATATACACCTGACGTTGTAGTTATCAATTTATTTCAAAATGATTCGTGGATCGTGCAACAACCCACAAATCCACAATTTAAAGCACGTTTTGGCACCGCCGCGCCCACTGCTGACTTTATCATCAGTGCTTACAGCAATTTCGTAAAAAATATCAGGAACAAATACCCTAAGGCACACATCATTTGCATTTTAGGCAGTATGGATGCTACAAGGCCGGGTTCGCCATGGCCGGGTTATATTCAAAAAGCGGTTGCCCTGTTGAATGATAAAAATATTTATACCCATTTTATTCCCTATAAAAATACTAACGGCCACCCCAGCGCCAAAGAACAGCAGGCTATGGCCAATGATCTGGAAGGTTTTATCGCGAAGAATATAAAGTGGTGATATAAATAATAAACCTTCATGCCAAACTTGTTTCTTTTGTTCATAGATCAAGACCATGCTTCGTGGACAAAAAAACACCCACCAATGAAGTAAAAGAAGTAATTTTACCGCACCAATTATAAAACATGAACAAAGTAGTTAGCGGGGCCGATGAGGCCATACGTGACATTGAGGACGGCATGACCCTGATGCTCGGTGGGTTTGGCTTGTGCGGCCTGCCCGAGAAATGCATTGCCGCACTGGTTAAAAAGGGGGTGAAGGAACTTACCTGCATCTCAAACAATGCCGGGGTGGATGGTTTTGGTATCGGGCTAATGCTGAAACAGCGCCAGGTTAAAAAAATGATATCATCTTATGTAGGCGAAAACGCCGAATTTGAACGCCAGCTACTAAGCGGCGAACTGGAGGTGGAGCTGATACCGCAAGGCACACTTGCCACACGCTGTATGGCCGCAGGCTATGGCATGCCAGCTATTTTTACTCCCGCAGGCATAGGCACCGAAGTTGCCGAAGGCAAAGAAGTACGCAACTTTAATGGTAAGGACTACCTGATGGAAATGGCCTTTGATGCCGATTTCGCCATTGTAAAGGCCTGGAAGGGCGATACCATGGGCAACCTGATCTACCGCAGTACAGCACGTAATTTTAATCCTGTTATGGCTATGGCCGGCAAAATAACTATTGCCGAAGTAGAGGAACTGGTACAACCCGGCGAACTCGACCCGGACAATATTCATACCCCGGGCATATATGTGCACAGGATTTTTGAGGGCAAAGATTATGAGAAGAGGATTGAGAATAGAACCGTAAGGAAACCAGCCTCACCCAACCCTCCCCGGTAGGGAGGGCTTTTTGAATTTTAATAATAAAATAAAAAATAAAAAAGTCTCCCCTACCGGGGGAGATTTAGAGGGGGCTAATATGTTAGATAAAGAAGGCATCGCGAAGCGGATTGCAAAAGAAATAAAGGACGGTTTTTATGTAAACCTGGGTATTGGCATACCAACGCTGGTGGCTAATTACATCCCGCATGATATGGATGTTGTGCTGCAATCAGAAAATGGCCTGCTGGGTATGGGGCCGTTCCCGTTTGAGGGCGAGGAGGACGCGGATACCATAAACGCGGGCAAGCAAACCATAACCATATTGCCGGGCTCGGCCATATTTGATTCGGCTTTGAGCTTTGGAATGATACGGGCAAAAAAAGTTAACTTAACCATACTGGGTGCGATGGAAGTGGCGGAAAACGGCGATATAGCCAGTTGGAAGATCCCCGGTAAAATGGTTAAAGGCATGGGCGGCGCTATGGATCTGGTGGCATCGGCAGAAAACATTATTGTAGCCATGCAGCATGTGAACAAGGCAGGCGAATCGAAATTATTAACCCGTTGCAAGCTGCCTTTAACAGGGGTAAACTGCGTTAAAAAAATAGTTACTGAATTGGCAGTAATTGATGTATTGCCCGGTGGCGGTTTTAAATTATTAGAGCGTGCGCCCGGGGTTAGTGTTGAGGAAATTATAAAAGCGACTGAAGGCAAATTGATTATTGAAGGAGATGTGCCGGAGATGGTTGTTTGATTTGAAGATGGCTTATAAATATGAGACTATAGGTTGTAAAAATGAACCTTTATTGATATTTATGCTTAATTCAGTAAATTTGTAAATATTGATATAAAACAATGGCAACTCAAAAGATACATACAGAGCTAAACCCAATACAGGTTAGCTTGCTAAGATTGTTTAATAGGCCAATGTCTGAAAATGAAACCCGGACTTTAAAAAAAGTTATGGTTAACCACTATTCGGGTCTATTAGAAGAGGAAATTACAAAAGTTATTGCCGAAAAAGGATATACACAAAAAAGCTTTGATGATATGCTTAATGGTGAAGATTAATGGTCGTAGTTATTGATACCAATTGTCTTTTAGCATCTATACCTCCGCAAAGTAGTCATTACTGGTTATACGTTGCTTTCAAAGAGCAGCGTTTTGAATGGTTAATAAGTAACGAGGTTATGGCTGAGTATGAAGAAAAATTAGCCAAGAGATATTCTGAAAAAACTGCAAACCTGGTATTGTCTATATTAAGCGTGGCCCCAAATGTTATTTTTGATGAGCCATATTTTAAATGGAATTTGGTTGAAAGTGACCCCGATGATAATAAATTCGCGGATTTAACTATTGCAGGAAATGCCGACTACCTTGTTACCAACGACAAGCACTTTAATCCATTAAAAACAATTGAATTTCCAAAACTCAATATTGTAACTATAGACGAATTCAAGAGTATTGTTTTAGGAAAGTAAGAAACATATCCTGTTTTATTCTTCCGCACCTCCAAATCTTCAAATCAAAACCTTCTCTCTCAACTCCTTCGAAATAAGTTCTGTTACACAAATAATATCATCGGCAACGTGGGTGTTGTTGGTGATGATCTGGTCGCTGTGGTTTTTGTAGGGCAGCAGGAACTCTTTATAGGCCGGTACGACGTGGTTTATCCATTTATACATTACATCGTCATGCGAGTAACCGCGCTCCATCAGGTCGCGTTTAAGGCGGCGCTGCAGGGCTATCTCATCATCAGCCTCAATAAAGATCTTAAGGTCGAGCATTCCGGCTATTTTTTCAAAGTGCAGTATAAACAGTCCCTCAACAATTAAAATAGGCGCGGGCTTTATTTCCAGCATTTTTGGTATGGCGCCGGGTTTGTTAAACAGGTATTCTTTTTTTTGGATGGGTTGCCAATTGAGTAGTTTGTTAATATCATCCTCGAAATGCTGGTGATCAATAGTATCCGGCAAATCAAAATTAAACAGCCTGTTTTCCTCGGCGGTCATTTCTGGTGGTACCGGGAAGTAGTAATCATCCTGTGATACAAGGCATACCTCGTTATGGCTGAAATGTTCGAGAAAACACTTTAAAAAAAAGGTTTTGCCCGAGCCGCTTCCTCCCGCAATACCGATAATAAAAGGTTTATTCATTAGGGCTGCCGTAGCTTATGGTTACATGAAAGCGTTTATCCAAAGCGCCTAATGAATCGGCAACATTTTTAGTGACTACAATAATGGCATCCTTTGTTGATTCATTATCGGTAAACCGGCCTACTACCTTGGCATAGGTGGTGAGGTTAGTCATAGGGTTGGTTATTTTTATAACCGTACCGATGGGGGCGGTGCGGTGCAATACCAGCTTTTTGCTGGGATCAAGTGAGGCATCATCGATCCATGTAGCAACACCTTTTTCATCCTTTTCATACAAGCCATAATGGTTGGCATTAAAATGACTGGCATTGGTACTATCAGCCGCGGCAACAACCGAGGTATTATCGCGTTTGGCAACAGCCTGGTCTGATTCTGCTGCCTGTTGTGGTGTTTGTCCGCCTACCTGCACCTTTATTATTTGCCCGGGGGCAAGTGTAGTTGATGTTAAGCCGTTAAGGCTGGTAATAGCCTCAACAGTGGTATTAAAGCGTTTGGCAATAGAGTACAGCGTTTCGCCGGCTGATACCTTGTAATCCTGTGTAGGGACGTTGTTGTTTGCCACAACCTGCTGGGTGCTTTGGGCGGGTTGCTGTTGTGGCTGTTGTTGTGATGGTTCTTGCTGCTGCGTGGTGGTTTGCGGCCTTACTACTACAGGCGGCGTTACAGCTTTTTGTTGTACCGGTTGTACCTGCGGCGTATTGTACGACGACTCAAGGAAAGGCCTGTCGGTAGGTACTTTTATCACATTGCCAATAACCAGCGCTGCGTTATTATTAAACTGCATAATAACTTTAGGGCTTACTTTATAGCGGCGGCCCAGCGAATAATAGTTGTCTTTTGGGTCGAGTTTATGGAGGATAACTTTTTTGCCATCTTTGTTTTCAATGCCGATCGAATCGATAAGCGGTTTGGCAAATGCTGATACTGAAGTTGTAATTAAGAACGCGGTGAATATTAAAATCTTAAATTTCATCATACTATTAATAGGGTGATCTATAGTGTTATAACTTTTAAGCCGGAATTGTTTTTTATATAAATCAAGCGGTTTTTATGCAATATAAACGCCTCCGGTTGTAATTTCTGTATATCGGTATTTAATAAATCTTCATAAATTATACCCGTACCATCCATCACATACAGCCATTGCTGCAATGCCTCCGCCTGAATTGTGTGCAAAGATACAATTCTGAAATTATTGTATTCCAGGTAATGTACACTATTTCCAAATGGGGGTAAAGGCAGTGTTAAATCATCCGGCGTTGGTTGCTCCGGCACCACTATGCTGCTGGCTAATTCATCATAAGCAGACGGCTGATATGGGCCTATAGTTGCACCGGTTTTCACATCGGCCAAAAATAATTTGCGTGGCTGCATGCGTGTATCATACAAAACCGGGCCATTGGCGCTTAAGTGATCAAACACGCAGGTATAATTGCTCCATAAAGTTTCGCCGCTTAGGGCATCAACAGCTATCACGCCTTTATGCAGCGGGCCATTTTCTGATTGATAATTGTGTAGAAGCAATACACCGTTATACGCAGCCTCCATGCCGGTAAGCCAGCGCTCGGGGGTAACCAGATCTTTAAAATACGTTTCGCCGCTGTTTAAACTTACTGCCGAAAAACTAACCTGTTTTTCCTGCTCGTTACGCACTTCGATGAACAGTGTTTCGCTTAGCTCATCAATTTCAAGGCGCCATATAATGCCATTAAATAGCTGGTTGATGAGTGGTAACAGTAGGGCCATAAGGGTTCAAATATGGTTATTAATGAGTACTAATAAATATATCATTTCGAGAGATAGCGAGAAATCCTCTATATCAGGCAAGCTACCGGGCATATAAGTGAAGTTTATCTTCGCAACTGTGCTAAGTTACCTGCTACGTCGAAACGACATATATTATTCAATCAAACATTTACTCCCCTGCCGGGAAATCAGCGCCGTTTGTGGTTGTTTCCCAGGTATCGTAATCCTTTTTAAAAACATCCAGTTTGTTGCGGGCGCCTTTTAACGCGGCTGATCCTAACAGTAAATGCAGCGGAGGGTTTTCGTCCTCAACAGCTTTAACAATAGCCTTTGCGGCACGCACAGGGTCGCCGGCTTGTTTGCCGCTGTTGCCGCGGATGTTGTTTTTATTAACCTCGGCAGTAGCCTTATAATCATCAATAACTATCTTGCTGTTATTTGCCGAGCGGCCAGCCCAATCGGTACGGAAACCACTGGGGCAAACTACGGTAACCTTTATGCCTAAGGGGGCAGTTTCTTTTGCCAGCGCTTCAGAAAAGCCATCCACAGCGAATTTTGTGGCATTGTAAAACCCTACTGCCGGAAAGCCAACCAGGCCGCCAATGGAGGCCACGTTAACAATATTACCGCTGCGCTGGGCGCGCATGCCGGGCAATACCGCCTGCGTCATGTGTGCAAGGCCCCAAAAGTTTATCTCAAACATCCGGCGCACTTCATCTTCTTCACTTTCCTCTATCGCCCCAAAATAACCTATACCGGCATTATTCACCAGCACATCTATGCGCCCGAATTTTTTTATGGCCTGCTCAACCGATGATTTTACCTCATCAGGTTTTGTTACATCCAGCTTTACCGCTATTGATGAACCGGGATGATCAGCTACTATATCTTTAACATCCTCGGTATCGCGCGATGCCACCACAGCCTTATGGCCCGACTCCAATACATATTTTGCCAGTTCGCGCCCAAACCCGGTGGAACAGCCTGTTATAAACCATACTTTGCTCATTGTGCTTTTATTTGTTTTAGTAAAATAACAGCAATGGGGTAAATTGTTTGTCAGACTAAACTCATTTCGGTTTATAATAACTATAACTGGAGAGAAACCTGTATGAAATGAAGTGGATTATAAAGACTTCAAATTTGCTATTTATAAGCATATGAAGCCACTCCGCCCATAAATCGGATTTTTGAAAATAAATAGAAACTAATCTTAAACATGCACAGGCCTATTTATAGGCCGAAATATGTGTTGTTTTTATACTGAGCAGGAAAGATTTCCCAACACTTATTTTTACACTTTTGTCCTGTAACATGGCTTTTATTACATCATCAGACTTTAGCGCCTCATAAAGATCGCGCGCTACGGCTGAACCGCTGATGTTGTTGGTTACCTTACCATCTTCCATAGTTATGTTGAAGGTGTAACCGGATTTCCCCCTGTCGCCTGCCGATTCAAAATCAGTAATATTTAATTTGAAGCTTTGATCTTCAACTAAACTCCTTTTAATGTGCAAACGAATAACCGGAAGGTATTTTTTCCAGGTTTGTAAATATTTTCTTTCTTCCATGTAGGCTGTAAAGGTATAATTAAAAATAAGAAAAGCAGGCTGTACGTGTGGGATTTATAATTTAGACTGGTGAAATACTGCCCGCAGCGGCCTATTGCTTGCTTATTTGTATCTTCCGCACTTTACCATCCTCATTTTTAATGGTTATAGTTGCCTCGTCTTTCCCCGCCAGGATAGCTTTATTGTTGAGTATATCGCAAAGGTTTATGGTGGAGTAATCAACATCGTTTATAGCTATGATCTGCTCGCCGGGCTTAACCACGTTGGGCGAGTTGTCCCATACCACGCCTATTATCAGTTTATTGGCCATAACTGTTGGCTGAAAAGGCCATTGTTTTTCATTCAGATCATTAACTGCATTGGTTGCATCAAAGTAAAACCTGCCGTGTATAAAATCGAGGGTGACTATGCCGTAATCGAGCAGTTTACTGCCTATGGCCGGGATGCCGCCCTTATTTGTCTCTGTTATCAAATTGGTAAACTGTGCGCTGCCAATACTCAGCACAGGTATTTTGATCAGGTATTTTTCGGCATTCTTTTGTAAGCCCAAACCGCTTATAGTGTTTGCGCCATAACCTTTTGCAAGGGTTTCGTACACACCTGCTTTAGTAATGCTGTTCATCAGGTACTCCGACATGCGCAAAAAGCTATTGTCGCCGGTATCAAACCCTAAGTCAAGTATTACTTTATTTTTCAGTTTGATCTTGATGATAGGGTCGCTTTGCTGGCTTTTGTTCGAAACGAGCGGCACACTGTTTTCGGGTTTTAAGGCCAGTTTGTCCGCCTGATCGGTGAATATGATAATGTGTTTGGCGCTATTTATACATACAATGGAATTGCGCATTAGATTACTGCCTATTACGCCATCAATACCCCAGCACTTATAAAAATCGGGAAAGAGTGTGATGGCAGGTATCTGCCCGAAGGATAAACCGCCTAACTTTATACTATCCAGCATCACAACCGACACTGAATCCCTTGCGCCGGTAGCATCAACCACTTTATCCCTGTGAATAACCCCGGCATTGAGTTCGGCAGCCAATTCTTTGCTGATGGCTACCGGCGCGCCGGTGTCAAAGAGGAATTTATGTTTCTTGCCTGCTATTTCCACATAAACAAACAGCTTGCCGTTAATGGTTTCGTAAGGTATTTCCTCGTAATAATTCTTTGCGGTTGTGCCACCCTGGTTATAGCTAAAGCTTTGGGCGGAGCAGATGCTGGTTATCAGGAATAGTGAGAGGAAAATGAGATAGAACTTCATATCAGATGATTGTGTGATAAGATACAAAAATTATAAATAAACTTTTGTATTTTTGAATATGGGTAAAATCAAATCTGTAAAAATCAATTATGCTCTACCCGGCGAAGCCATGGATCAACAGGAATTTGAGCAAATGATAAAAAAAGCTGAAGATGGGCCCTTTCATACCATAAAAGCAGTTAAAGCTGAACTGGCAAAATGGAAAGCCAAATACTCGAAGTAGCAATTAGCCAATTGGCTTTAAAAAGCCTTGAAAAAATTTATGAGTATGGCATTGAAACTTTTGCTTTTACAGCAGCAACGTTTTTTATAGAAGAACTTATCTCCCGCATAGAAGAACTTTCTGCAATTTTTTTTTACATCCTGAATGCAGATATCTTCCTACCAAATCAAAAATATATCGCATTTTAATTCATGGAAGCTATGTAGTAGTGTATCGTATTAACCCGACACGCGTTGAAGTATTAAATATTCTGCACAGCAGCAGAAGTATTTAAAGTATAAAAGCTTAAGAGTTTAAAAATTTGAGATTGCTCTAAACAACAAAATAATTTTTCATGAAATCACTTAAAGACAAGGTTGTGTGGATAACGGGCGCATCTTCGGGTATTGGCGAAGCGCTGGCCTGCGAAATGTCGGTGCAGGGTGCAAAACTTATCCTGTCAAGCCGGCGAATAGCTGAATTGGAACGGGTAAAGAATAATTGCGCGCATGCTGACAATGTATATATCCTCCAGCTTGACCTGACCGACAGCGCCAATCTTGAAGCGAAAGTTTCCACTGCCATCGCACTATTCGGGCGTATCGATATTATGGTGCATAATGGTGGTATTTCACAACGTGCACTTGTTGCAGAGACCGGGATTGCCGTCCATCGACAAGTGATGGAACTTAACTATTTTAGTTATATCATATTAACCAAAGCGCTTTTGCCACATTTTATCGATCAGGGCTCGGGTTATTTTGTGGTGACCAGCAGCGTAATGGGCAAAATAGGAACGCCAATGCGCGCAGCTTATGCGGCGGCCAAACATGCATTGCACGGATATTTCGATTCTCTACGTGCCGAGGTGGACAAATATGGTATCAAGGTAACCATACTTACACCCGGCTATATCCATACGCCGATATCGGTAATATCCGGCGACGGAAGTTTTCTCAACAGTAATTCAGAACAGATCAATGGCGGATTGCCAGCCGATAAAGCTGCCAGGCAAATTATCAGAGCCATCCAAAATGAAACGTACGAGCCTTATATTGGGAAACTTATAGGTGAAGAAAGACTGGCGCTTTTTGTCAAACGCTTTATGCCGGCATTGTTTACCAGGCTTATTCCCCGTTTCGGAACACCGAAATAATTGCTTCGTTTTACAATAAAAATCGATCAGAATATCTTTTCTGCGAGAATAGGAATCCCGTGAATAAATAAAAATGCCCTAAACCTAAGTAAAGGGCATCAGTGCTCCCGACGAGATTCGAACTCATATCGATGGTACCGGAAACCAAACTGCAATTGTAAGTTGTTGTTTGCCAAGTGGTATATCATTTGTTTTGGCAAGGATTGATGAAATTTGCATTGTTTGTTTTACAAATGTTTTACACCAATTCAAGTTAAACTATAGTAAGTATCTCAGCCGATATTACCTATCAACTGTGTTCCCGACGAGATTCGAACTCATATCAGCTGAACCGGAATCAGCAATTCTATCCATTGAACTACGGGAACAATTTGGGCAAATGTAAAATATTTCTCAATCCTTATTGTTAAATTATATAAAAGAAAATATTTAGGGGAATTAAATAATGACCTTTATGGGGACAATAGATTCCGCTATTGTACCTGATTAACCGGTGGTATCTCCCACGAACCGTCTAAATAAGCTGCTTTTGGCCAGTAAATGCGCATCGTCAGGCTGAACAAGCCTTGAGGCGATGGCAGCCAATTTGCTTGTTTACTATTTTCCGGTGGTAAATGTTGGATATAAATATCAAGGGAGCCATCCGCGTTATATCGCAGGTCACTGCGGTCCCCAACACTGTAACGGTCGATGGGATTGTCAACCAGGAAATCATCGGGGCCATATATCGTAAGCGACCAGAACGCATTGACGGGAGGCGTTTGCCCTTTCTCAAAGTGCAAAGTATAATTTTTGTTTCCGTCGAGCCTCTCGCCGTTACTGTCGAGTTGGCAATTCGGATATGATGCATCCGCATTCAGGTTTGCCCCGAGACCAACAAGTGCAAAAATGGCCCTGAGCAAATAATCGGTGCCATAACTACCGACACCAGTTCTGTTGATCCCCCAGTTATTTTCATGTTTTCCGCCTTTGGTTACAATACTCCTTAGCTGATTAAGCACTACCGAGGGCAATGCTTTTAATGCGGTTTTTGTGGCACTATCAAAAACAGAAAGGTCAAACTGTTTTCCTGCCCCAACGCCGATGGCTGCCATCGCTGATAAAGCAGGTGCGTCTGTTTCCGGCGGAGGGTTAAGTGCTAACTGCTCATTCAACACCGCAAAAAAGGTACTGATATCCATATTTTCTACGAACTCCGGTGCATTTACAGCAATCGTGCTATCTACCTTATGTGTTTCGGGCTCATAAGCCGTGCCCCAATGGATCAATGGTGTAAGCTGGTAACCATCCTGTATCGGATATACCACATCTCTGCCGTCCTGCGGGCTGTTGACCTGCGTGCGGCCAAGTATCCAAACCATATTGGTAGGCGCTTTGATCTGCTGCATTCCATCCGGGACGATCCCGCTAAAAGATGGCCCCGTTATTAAAAAAGTCTGCGCTGTTGTACCAGTGGTTCGTTTGCCTGGCGAAGCAAATACATTAGTGTAGGCATCAAACATCGGCAGCAGATAATACCTACCCTGCGTGTCGGGTACACTCAGTACCAGCGGCTCTTTGGAAAGATCGAGCCAGGCATTGGAATAATAAGTGTCGTTATTTGGCTTGACCATGCTCCTGAATTTCGCATCCGGAAACGTGCGGAAGTGCGCGAACTGATTAATTGGCGCGAAGAAACTGTTATATATCGGCGTTTCATAATTGGTGGTCGAGCGCATGCTTTCATACATCATCACCAAGGGGAAACCGTAGACGTAGGCCTTTTGCGCGAGCGATATGATGGATTCAGATTGACTTTCCGTTTTCATTGGTTTAATTTAAGCTATAGGTTAGGC
>Ga0302315_10000855_pt1 | contig 32903 bp, 32 predicted proteins | sample III_Palsa_N3_1_FD_200532 | JGI IMG/M metagenome (GOLD analysis project Ga0302315, IMG submission 200532) | Peat permafrost microbial communities from Stordalen Mire near Abisko, Sweden - III_Palsa_N3_1 | ecosystem: Environmental > Terrestrial > Soil > Palsa > Peat permafrost | place: Sweden...
GCTTTGCAGCTCAACAAAAGACCCAGGAAAACCTTAGATTACATTTCACCTATGGAGATCATAGATAGACATGATTTAAAGAGGGTGGCATAATGCAAATTCGTTGCACTTACTGCTTGAATGCAAGCTTGATAGAAAGGTTGTGGCATTTTTTCAAGAAAAAAATTTTGTATAATCAGTATTTTAATAAATTTAAAGATTTTGAAAAGGCAGCCATGAAATTTTTTACTAACATTGGTGACTATAAAGATGAGCTAGCAACACTAATGAATGAAGAGTTTCTTTTGATTGGAACCTAAAACTCGATTGCGATGGGTATATCATGGGCTGAATATCCTTTACATTCATCTGCTTCAATAATAATTGGATCGAAGCTCGTACTCCAAATCAATTGTAATTTAGCATCTTTGTCGTCATGAAAAGCCATCTGTAAATGTGAATTATGTTCTTTTTTATATCGTAATGCTCTATAGCCAGTTAAACCACTTTCTAAAATAGTTTTAATCAATATATCTGCCATTTTTTTTAGTTCGGGCTTATTGATATTTTGACAAAACGCTAAAAACATATAATGTAAGGGATGATTAAAATGTTGTTGGTAAGCACTATAATCAACCTTCAATTCAGGAAAAGCACTTCTAAATCCCGCCCAATATAAATCAGTCAAAGTACTTTTTGGATTATTAAGTGTAGCAAAATCTTCCATTTCAGCATCAATTTTACAGTCTACAAGCGTATCCAATAGACTCCATACTTCATAATGACGACTTTTTTTCAGCCCTTCAACCAAATGGTTTAATGAAATAATACAATGCTCAACAAAGTACTTTTTACAATTAGTTGAGAGAGGGCTATATAATAATTTTAGCAAGGTGTTTTCTATTTTTCTATTATAAAGACCTTCTCTATAAAATGATTTTTTAGAAAACCAGCTTAAAATATCAATTCTCTCTGCTTCAAAAATATTACTTAATATCAAAGCAGTTAAATAAAAGCGGTTGGAGGTTACAGCTAAAATCTTATAAAATTCCATGGATCTGCTTTTCATAGAATTCACAAACATATCGAAAAATCTATATTGGTAAATGTCAATATTTTTAGCATGGTTAAAAATTTGATTTAATATTTCAATAAGATTTTTGTTATTGACAGTATTTCTCTTTAGAAAATCTTGGTAAGCAATTATCGCCTCTAATTCTGGGCATTTATTTTTAGTTAAGACAGGCTGTAAAAGAGCAATTTGATTAGCGTCACAATGAATGAGGTTACACTTTGTCATATCAATTTGAGGAACTAAAGATAAAGTGTGTAATACTGCTATTCTTTCATGCAGGAATGGTGTAATCAGCAGCGAAACTAAATCCTCTAGTTCTTCTACATTAAGTTCATTTAGATTAGACTGCAAGATCATTAAGGCTAGACCATCTTCAGGTAAATGGCGCAAATCATATGAAATTTCTTTATTAGATTTAAGTAAAATTTTAAAGAGTGTTTGAATAGATGCCATTGATTTCATTCCTGTATAATACATTAAAAATAATTATTAATTTTACCAAAATTAATTGTATATTATTTTTATGCATAACACCAAAAATTTCAATTAAAGTGAGTGTAGTGCCATGAAAGCACTTCAATGACTACAACATCCCATATTTATAAAAACTTAACTTATTAGGCGCCAAAGATTATCTTTAGCGTTAGCATATAATATCATCAAGGCTCTATCTTTGTAAAAAGCCCGCTACCACACTTACAGGGCTAAATTTATTATTACTTTGGCTTATTAACCAATTCACTGATGGTATTTAGCCGCCCATAAATCAGCTCTTTCTCTACGAGTTAATTGTCTTGCATTTTCTTCATCTTTGGAATTTTTTAATGAATAACCATAATGGATCGGTGGAGCACTAGAAGAAGAGTTCTCTGCTTCTGAATGGTAACTTGAACTTGAATGGGTAGTTTCTATATTTTGGCTTGCATTGATAGCTACCGCAAGTTCAGTTGCTTCATTATAATTTGCATTACAAGGAATCGTAGTGAAAGTATTTGCGGAGGGAGTGGGGCTCTTAATATTTATAGGAGAATTAGTCAAGCTTACATATGAAGAAATTATCTTTAAAACATCAAAGGGAGCCGTACGTAAAAAATTTTTATTAGGAGAAAATAAATTTGATTCGGTTCCGGTTGAATCATTATAAAAAGTATCTTCTAATTCTTGTAAGAGAGGAGCAAGTATTGCTTGTATTATTTTAGTGTCTTCTTCAGATTGATAATTATACCCATTTTGATTTATTGCCAATTCTAAAACTTTAGGAATAGTTAATAAAATTTTAATAATATCTTCATGCTTCTCCTCTATGGCCCTCTGAAGCGCAACATTGTTGTCAACCGATGCAATTTCACGCACTGCTAAAATTTGTAGTAAACGTTTCACTATTGTGAGATATCCTTTTTGGGAAGCTGCACGCAATAAAATATTATCTTTAACTGCCGCTTGAGCAGTAATTTCAGGGATTTGTAATAAAAGATCAAGTACTTCCAATTGGTCGTTAAAAACAGTATTTATTAGAAGTATATAACCTTGCGATTGAGCTAGAGCTAGTACTTCTGGGATTTCTAAGAAATATTTTATTATTAATAAAGTGCCTTGTCTTAAGGCGATATTAAGATTTAAATTATCATATTCGGTTACTTTTTCTCTCAGATGTGGTAATTGTAATAAGCATTTTACCATATCAAAATTATTATTTTCAATTGCATGTGTCATAGCAACAGGCATATTTGGTTTAAGTTTTAATGCATTTATAAAAGTAATTAAATTCTTTACGAAAACTAAATCATTGGTTTGAGTGGCATAATAAAGAGTTATTCCTAAAGAAAGAGTATGTTGCTCAAAAGAGGCTGTTAAAGCAGAAGCCCTGTCTAAGAAATCTTGACTTATTAAAATCGATTCTACTTCTGGTTTTTTAAGTAAAGATTCAATTTTATATGCATCACCTTTTTCTAGCGCTGCCATGAATTCTTCAAGCATTGTATACCCCTAAATAAGAATGTAATATAATTTGACTTAATTATAGAGCTCATTGAGGCTATGTCAATACTTTCTTGAAAATTATGCTTTTAATAAAATTTTGCAGGTCATGTAGCTCACTTTAAGCTCTCCTTCTAATTTTCTAACCCGCTGTACATATTGTAACGACAATTCTTCGCTCAATGCTAGAATCTGGTGCATGAATCTTAGCATATTTAAAATATCTTCTTTATTATAACCGTGCGTATACAAAAATTTCGTCAAATTAAACTTACTAATTAATTTTTTCTCATCATCCCCATTTGCTTCTATGGCAGCTAATTGTGCTAAAAGGATAATTGCAAACGGATTATCACTTTGCTCAAGCTCGTGCTTTCTATCTTTATAATCTAATATTTTAATTATAGGGTATTCTAAATTTAATTTGGTACCCCAAAATTTTGACGATATTGATTGGGCCGCCAATTTGGATTGCCGTCAATTAAAATCGCTAAAGAAGCAATATCTTTTTTATATATATCAAAAATGCGGTAACGATAAATAAACATTCGTTCACTAAAATCTATCTGCTTGCTACGCTGTACTTCTAGCTGTATAAGTGCCCATACTTCTGTGCCATCTGTACGCCACACTTTAATAATTTTATCTGCAATACGTTTATCAATTTCCTCTTTTTTTAATTAAAGCATGCAATTCATCTTCAAGCATTTCTGGCTTTTTAGACCAATCTATTTTGTTTAATATTGCAGGCCAGCAAAGCTCTACAAAATTTTTAAAATATTTTCGTAATGATTCTTTCCACGCACTATTAAAATCTGAAAACTCACCTTTCATGCTTATCCCCACTCAATTTTTTTGTTGGCAAGGATTATATCATGAATAGATAATATTAGATAAAAACTTAGCTCCCATCCATAGCATAGAGAATGAAAGAGATATCTAGCTCAATACTATCGTGGCACAAAAAAATTACATTAGCGCACACGTTTCTTTGTAACTATAAAAAGTATTAATGGGCACATGAGATAATGACTGATTGCAGGCAGTATATATTACTTTTGAAGCACTATATAAAGGCAAAGCCACCATTTCGTTCTTGGATATTTGCTCTGTTTTGTTTACTGTTGCAGAGATTATATTATTCGTACTAGAGTTTTCTGCACTCATATAATAGTCTAACAAAACTTTTTGCACATTAGCAGATAAAGCCTGTGCATGTTGATTAAATAATTTATTTTCAAAATGCTTCATGGTGAAAGGATGAGTTTTTGGGTTGCAGCTCAAATTTACAAAATAATTATGAAAATATAATATAAATATTTGAGCATTGATTTCGTCTAACAATTTCTGTTGGAGCACGACACTCGAAATTTGAAAATTGCTATTTGTTAAAATGATAGAAAATTGCTTACTGACTTCTTCAAAAACTGCTTCTTCCTGCCAAATATGTGGCATATTGTAGATCCTTAGTTTATTACCTGATTATCTTTGCACTATCCATTCCCCATTGGAATTACGACAAGCACGCCCTTTAACTTGCTCTTGTTTGTTATCAATCATTACCATGTGAGTGTAATCACGGCAAACATTTGCTCCTTGAGTTACGGTATTGTTCACTCTTATTTGACCGCTATGACTTGTATTTGGATTTTTCCATGAATTTACTCGGCCATCTGGTGCACTTTCTAATGAATTATGTAAAGTCTGTTGCGCAAGGGCTTTATCGCGTTCATCTAATTGATGACCTAGGTAACCCCCTAATTGGCTACCCACTAAGGCACCTACTGCCACTCCAATTAATTGCCCTGTACCTCTACCAAATTGAGAGCCTATCAGTGCGCCGCCAACACCCCCTAAAATATTACCACCGGTTTCGTTAGGGCCGGCATTAGAACAAGCTGTTATACTTGAAAGCATAGATATTACTAATGTACTTACCATAATTTTTCGCATTAGAGTCTCTCCAAAATTGAGCCGTTATCATACTTGAGTGTATTCTAGCAATCTGTAAAAAAACTGCAATGAAAAACTTAATTTATTTAAAAATAAATTTATTAAATAAAAATTCATTATTCCAGAAAACTATTCAGACTATTAACTAAAATAAATATAGCAAAGATTTTTATAGTACGTGAGCTTTAATTAAAGTGGTATTTCATGGTTAATCATAAACGTTTAAGTATTTGGCATTTATTAGAAATAACGCATCATTCCATTACTTTTAAAGTATTGGCACGAGTTTTTTCATTTTATTTATTTTTAGCTTCTACAGTTACTATTTTACATGTTATTAGTGAGTATTATAATACCCGACAAGAATTGTTAAGTGAACTACAGCGTTTTGAAATCATTCTTGCTCCCCCTTTATCTCAAGCTATATGGAATTATGAACTAGCCTTGGCTACGGAGTTATTAAATAATACGATTTTAAATAGTGATCTTATAGGGGCAACTATCCATTTACAAAATGAACACCCTCCCTTAACCATTGGCACCACACCTTCTACTAGTCTCAGAACTGATTTTTTAACCAAAAGTTTTAATCTTAGTCACACCGATAAAAACACGATAACACAAATTGCCCAAATTGATTTATTTTCCAACTCAATGATTATTTTTCAAAAAATAAAAAATGATATCGTCTTTATTATTATGGGTGCTTTAATTAAAACGGCAGCACTGTGGTTAATTTTTCTTTGGTCAGGATACAAATATTTAAGCAAACCGTTAAATACTTTAGTGAACGCTACTAGAAAAGTTCAAGCGCATGAATATAGCGAGGCTTTAGTTCATTTTAATACTAAGCAATTTCATCAAACAGAATTAGCTGTTTTTGCGCAAGCATTTAATTTTATGTGTTCAAAAATTGAAGCAACGCGCACTAAACTTATCCATACGAAGACTCGGCTGAGTGCTAGTTTAAATGCCATGCCTTTTGCGCTCATCACTTTAAATGCCCACAATGAAATTATTGATTGGAACGAACCTTTAACCCCTTTTTTACCCCCCTCGTTTTCTTATCCTAAAGGGCTTTCTTTATTTACGGTATTTCCCCAAATGCAAACCATTGAAAATACTATATTAGATGCCAAAAAAAATCAAAATACTCAAAAAATAACGAAAATTAATCACATTTTTGGGGAAAAACATCATTTTTATGATATCACCATTTATCCTTTTTCTGTACAGCAAGAACAAAATATTGTGTTACAATTTGAAGAAGTAAGCACACAAATGAAATTAATAGATGTACTACATGAAAGCGAAAAAATGGCTTCTATGGGTAGCCTTGCGGCAGGCGTGGCCCATGAGATCAATAATCCCTTAGGTGCTATTTTACAAAGCATGCAAAACGTTTTACGTCGTTTAGATCCCAATTTACCAGCCAATATTCAAGCAGCACAATCCTTGCAACTAGACATCCATAAAGTTAATGAATATCTTAAAAAAAGAGGTATATTTGATTTTATTCATGGCATTCAAGTTTCTGGCGAGCGTACCGCAAAAATTATTGCTAATTTATTACAGTTTAGCCGCCGTGTGAAAAGCGAAAAAGTTGCCGTTAACATGGGAGAAATAGTAGAAAAAACTTTAGAACTGGCAAAAACTGATTATAATTTAAGCAAGAAAACCGATTTTAAACGTATAACCATTACTAAAAATAGTAGCCCTGATTTACCCATGGTATTAGTCTCAGCACCCGAAATTGAACATGTGTTATTAAATTTGTTAAAAAACTCTGCCCAATCTTTTAAACCCATGCAAACCGACATGCATATTACTATTCACTTAAGCCATGATGTTGATTATTTTTACTTGCACGTTGAAGATAATGGACAAGGAATGGAAGAAAGCGTACGTGCCCGGGCTTTTGAACCGTTTTTTTCAACTCATCCGACAGAAGATGCGCGGGGCTTAGGCCTTACCATAGCGTATAATATTATTGTAGAAGGCCACCAAGGATCTATCACTCTTGATAGTACCCTTGGTAAAGGGACTAAAGTTAAAATTACTTTACCACTCAATAAAATTAAATGATATTAAGCTTTTTTACTTCTTCCACTTCTTGGCGTAATTCTTGTAAAGTCAACGCTATTTTTTCTTGGGTGTAAGGCTCAAATTTTAAATCTTTTACAATGTGAATATTGCCATTTTCAACTCGAGTTGGGAAAGAAAATACAAGCCCCGCATCTATGTTATAATCACCGGTAGAAACCGAAGCAATGGAAAAACTATCATTGGGTTTCGTATTTTGCGTTAAACGCACTATGCTATCTATCACGGCATTCGCAGCTGAAGCGGCAGAAGAAAAACCACGTGCTTTAATAATTGCCGCACCACGTTGTTGCACTGTTGACACAAAATTTTGTTTTAACCATTCGATATCCGTAATCACTTCGCTCGCTTTTACCCCATTAATTTTTGCATTATAAAAATCTGGTACTTGGCTTGCTGAATGATTACCCCATATTGTCATATTAGTAACGGCGGTAACTGGCACATTTGCTTTTTTTGCTAATTGTATTTTAGCCCGGTTTTCATCTAAGGCCATCATCGCAAAAAAGCGGGTACTGGGAATATCTGGGGCATGGCGCTGAGCTATTAAACAATTAGTATTACAAGGATTACCTACTACTAGCACTCGCACATCTTGACTGGCTACTTGATTTATTATTTTACCTTGGTTCACAAAAATAGCACCATTAATGCCTAACAAATCAGCACGTTCCATACCAGCTTTGCGAGGCACTGAACCTACCAACAAACACCAATTAGCACCGTTAAAGGCAACTTTTGGATCAGAGGTACAGGTTATATTGCGCAGCAAAGGAAAGGCGCAATCATCTAACTCCATCGCAACCCCATTGAGTGCAGGTAAGGCGGCTTCTACTTCTAGTAACTGCAATTCTACCTCTGTGTGAGGCCCAAACATCTGACCTGAAGCTATTCTAAATAATAGAGCATAACCTATTTGGCCTGCAGCTCCGGTAATTGCTACTTTGACACGTTGCGTATTTGAGTTCATTTATGCATCCTAGCTACTATTTAAGTGTATTTTTATCATAGCATTTTATAGGTAGATGGGAAATTTTTTACTAAAAAAGAATTAATTTATCTTGCTCAGTTTACCAGTAAGTTGCAGAAGGCTCCCTTGTATCTTAACTTTTAACCACTAAACATGGTTACATTACTCAGGGGCACTTGAGTAAGGGGATAAATTGGTCACCTTATCTTTCCCTGACTGTTCAGAAAATCAAGCCTATTTTCCCCAATTGGGAAATGTTTTGCAACACATCCGTAAATCTTGACTATTTTAAGAAAAATGACTATCGATAAGCGCTAGAACTGCTGCTGCTTGGCTCTGTCAACACCCATTCATCTTGTGTGCCTTGCAGATACTTATGTCGATACAAAGCGGCATCTTGCAAAATACGGCGATTGTAGGATTTACCAAAAAATAGTTTATTAAACTCAACATTAGCAAATGTTTCTCCATACATCTTAGGGTCGGCATTTTTTATATCTTTTATAAGAGCGCCTATCCGTCCAATAATGTATTCTTTTAATTCAATATTTTCAGACATTTGTTCATTAGCTAAATTGAGTATATCAGTTTGGGTGCTAATAAACTCAAGCTGTCCCGACAAGTCCTTAAGGCAATCAACTATTTTTTCTGCATCAAAAATTTCATTGTTTAAATCATGGGCTAGTATTGTATTTACAAAAATGCAAGCCAATTTTTCTTGAAATTCAATTTCAGAGTAAAATTTTTGGGATTGAAGAATTAGATTAACATTCGTTATAAGTTTGTCACAAAATTCGACATGTTCTAAAAAACTGAATTTTAAATTGCTTTTGGTATGATATAAGAAGTTGCGTATTTGATTTAACAATTTAATAGGTATGATAGGCAACTCAGTATGATAAATCATATATTGCAAGACATCTAAAACATAGGATAATAATATAGATTTAACAATATTTTCATGTAAAGGATTATTAGACTGTGCAAAACTACGTTTTAATTCTTGTGAAACCACACCTAACAGCTTTAGTTTGCTTTCTAAATCCTGCAAAACGTCTTTAAACAAGGATGAAGCAAAAGTAAGGGTTTGTGATGGAACCAATGCTTGATCATTAGGCAGGCTATAGTTTTCATCTTTACTATAATTAGTAGCATATAAAGGCGTAAAACTCGATATGGGTGCATTCAATAAAGGGTGTGGGGTTAATTCAGCAGTAGACTCATTATCTAATTCAGCTTCATTAGGCTCGGCTATGGTTGAGGCTTGAAGATGTTCAATGAAATCATGAGCAACTTCCCTACTTTGTTGTAAAGCTAAAGTTGTTTCTTGCGCATGATATTCACTAAGGGCTTGAGTAATATATAGTTGCCAATCAGGTATTTTTTTCACTTGTTTAATGTCTTGACTTTTGTCTGATAAATTGACTTTAAGATGTAAATAAAATTTATTAAATTTATCTTTTTGGTTTGTATAACAATTTTGGAATTTGTCAATTAATTCTTTTTCTAAATTTTTAAATTGTGTCATGAGGTTTTGATAAGTTTTTTTAATATCTTCGGCAGAAATAGAAGGATGGGCTTGCAATAATAAATCGCCTTCCTCTAAATATCCATTGCGGTATGATTTAAGGGCCTTATTTAATTGAGATCTTTGAGTATACCAGGTTTTTGCGGTTTCCATATCATCAAAAACAGGTAAATAAGTTGTAGAGATTAAATCAGGATAATTGTTTGCGAATGAATGAAAGGAATTAAATAGCTCAAAATAATCACAAGATTTTTTACGTTCTTTTTCAGATAAAGTAGTCGATTCGCTTAATTTTTTGGCAAGGTTTAGTTTTTGGTTAAATTCTTCTAAACCCGTATTAATAAATTGTTGAATTTTTCTATAAATTGCTAATATTTGTGGGGGTAAAACTATCAATTCGCTAGCGAGAGTCTCTACTGTTTTAAGTTTTTGTGATTTTATTGTTTCAAGATACAAAGACTCCAAAAATGAATGGAATTCTGGAAATAGAGTTGGGTGATTAGGCGCAAGTTGCAAATATTTTACAAGTGCGCCAAAGGAAACTTGACTTTCACATACATAATCAAACGGATGATGATTAAAATTTTTAGGAAAAAGAAGCACATAATTTTTAGTAAAGACATTTTGATTCTTTGAATCTTCATTCAGAATTTTAATACCGTATTCGCTAAGGTAAGCATTAAAATTTTCATTCAGAGCAGGTTTTTCTAATATATTGTAGAGATTTTGAGCAAGTAGTGCACCCATTACAACAGCTTTTTCATTTAGGAAAGTCGGCATGAATTCTAATCCACGCTTAAGTGGACCGTTGTTGATTGCTTTCTTAAGAAGGAGCAAACCCTTTTGTAAATCTTGTTTAACTCCTAGCCCAAATAAAAGGCATGTTGCTAAACCATAGTCTGATTCAGATTTGACCATAACACTATAAATTTCTTGTTCCAGGCCTTTCTCTGTTTTTTTGAATAAAATTCTTATTAAAGCAAGTCCATATTGGAAATGAATATAATTCCAGAGTGGTTTAGGAGTTGTGTTTAAGAGTATTTGATATAAGGCACTAAGATACCCGTTATCTGGGTAGTTAATTTCGTATTTCGCTAAACTATTTAGATTTGATTCAAAACAATTACTATCTTTTACATACAATTGATAAGCTAACTCAGAATTGCGAGCAACCCCTATACCTTGGTCATAACAAATAGCCAATCCTAATTGAGCTTCTGTATATAGTAATGCTCCAAGTTCCAAGAATTTGAACATATCATTTTTAAAGTTTTGGTCCTGAATCCGATCATGGGAAAAACAATCATTAAAAAATAACCAAAGGCTTAAAATGCGGCAAGATTCTGCGCAAGGTTCCGTATATAATAGGTTAATTGGGCTCATATTTTTATAGTTTTCAGCTTTGGGTTCTTGTAACAAAGTATTATAATTTATCCATCTAATCCATTCTGGATTATTCAATAAAAACTGCATCCCTTTAGACTTAATTAAGATAAAAAACAATAAAGAAGTGCCTACAAAACTACCATCTGGGCAATCTTCTAATGTTGTAATACGATTAAATTCTTTAGCTTGGATTAATTTTTTTAAAGGTGAGGATGATTCTAAAATTGAAATGCCATCATCATAATAAACCAATAAAGCACACGCAGGAGATAATCCTCGCCAAAACCCCCTTGGGGCAGGGGTATTAAATCCTACTGTAGTAATTTGCTCTATAAATGCTGGCTGAGAAAAAAATTTACTCCTTACATAGCGATGCATAATAATAGACATTAAGGGAGCTTTGCCATAATAATAATGCTCGAGAGCTTGAGATCGAATCTTTGATATCATATCAGGAAAATTTAATAATAATGCAGGACCTGGGTTCTCATGATTGAAGTTAACGGGTTGATTTGGTATATTGAGTTCCAGTAAAAGATGCATTACAGATAATGGCTCTTGACGGCTATCCATATATTTAAACAAGGTATTTAACCCTTCTTGACTTATTTTAGCTCGAAATTCAGAATCATCATGTAATAGTTGTAAGCCTTCTTTATTCTCAATAATAGAAACTAAGGGGGAGCCACTCACTCCATTTGGTCTTGTGTAAAATGAATTAAGTGCAAGGGGTGATATCTTAGCTCTGTTCTCCGGATATTCAATTAATAACTGCAGGCTATCTATGCTAATATCAAGAATAAATAATAATAAAGGGGGGTTGGAGAATTTCCCTTCAAATGGCATTGCTAATTCTTTAGCGGTTAATTCCGAAAATACCGTATTGCCGTGTTGTCTCACTAAATTATGCTTAGCCAGCAATTTGAATAATTCTGCTGCTTGCTCTACACGAGATTGAGATTCAAGCCCTGCTTTAAATGAAAAAATTTTTGATAAAATTAAATTATTGGTAGTTTGATCTACTACTTGCATGTATAACCCCCATAAATTATAATACATTGTTACTTTTAAATATGTTGGCATTATATCTTAAATTGGGTTTTCACGACAACTATTCTGGCAGAGGGGGACAGCGCCGCGTCCGCGGCTTGTCTGCTACTCTCGCGGTCGCCATCCATGGCGCTGCGCTTCGAGTACCTTTACTTTAATTTATAGCTAATTGAGCATCAAAGGGTTTACCTGACTTCAAAACCCCATAAATAAAGTGTTGTTTAAAGCCAGAATCTCCATCCTTAAATCTGAATTATTCATCAGGATAATTCAATTTAGGATGGGGAGTAAGTCAATTTTTGAGACTGGAGAATCAATAAAATTAACTTCTTCATCCTTATATATAAATAAACTTTTCCTTTGCCTTGCAAAACTTCAGGTAAACTTACTAAAAATCAAACAAGGGAGCGACATTTATTCTTTTGGGGGCTGGAGCATCAATAGACTTATCTTCTTCCTTATATATAAAATGAACTTTTCGTTTACCTTGCAAAGCCTTTGCTGAACTACTAAAAGGCAAACTGGGCGAGCTAATTAACCCTAAGGAATTTTCCTGTGTATTTTTAATTACAGGTTCAATTGCATCCAAAGAGGAAGTCCAATTTAAAAAATATTCCCTGGCTTTTTCAAAAGTTATATTGATTGTTTTTAAGTTTTTAGGCGGCAATTTCCAGTTTTGCCAATTAGTAATATTTTCTGCCAAATCTAATTGCGCACTTGAAGGGTGGACTTTAAAAGGCTTTGAAAAATAAAGAAAACTGTCCGACTTATCATTCACCTCAATTTGCACAAAAGAAACCGGTAAAGAAATTTTGCGGTCTTTATACCGTATAAAAGAACCAAATTTTTGTATTATTATTTGTCTTTGATTTCGCATTGCTTTTTCAATAGCATTAGCTAGGGCGGGATTAACTGTAAAAGACTGACAATTTTTAACTTTATTTTGCTGTAAGCTGCAACTATTTTCTAAAATAAAATTTCCACCACCTGGAATCTTTAATTTAATAGAATTTACGATTGGGTTTTTTGGTTGTAGGTAAATTTTCGCATTGTGGGGTGTGTTAAATCTAAATAATACAGGAAAATCGGAAGGTAAGTGAGGATTTTTTCTGCAATAAGTATTAACTTTATATTCGATAGTACTGGAACTACTGGAACTACTGGAACTACTGGAACTACTGGAACTACTGGAACTACTGGAACTACTGGAACTACTGGAACTACTGGAAAAATTTAAATCATCTTTTTTTTCAACTTCCATTCCATCTTTTTTATTTTGACTTGCTTCTGTTGCAGCATTACTCATTTCGGGAAGCGCTAGCCCACAAAAATTAGAATTTTCATCTTCAAGGTATTTATTAATATTATTATATGCTTCTATCAGTTGCAGGTAATCCTTAATAGTTAAAAGCTCACCTTCATTTTGTTCATCTTCATTTATCAAAAGATTGCTATTATTCCGCATATAAGAAGAAGTTATTACTTCCTTTAGAGAAGTAGATATTTGTGCTAAATTAGTTAAAGCTTGTAAGCTTTTGATACCAAGCAGTGTATTAGTAAGATTTACCTTTTCTAGTGAAGTTGCACTTTTTAAGGCTTCGATAAGTTTCACGATATCAAGCTCATCAATGTGGCATTCTATAAGTTCTAACACTTTTAATTTTTTATTATTTTTTAAAATGTTTGCAAGTTTTGTGATTTGTTGAGAGGTAAATGTTTCTTTTTTAAAAACGAAGGTATCCCCTGTTTTTAAAATATTAAGTGTAGCTTCAAATAAAGTATTATCCATTGTCTTCTCCAATTATTTATTATGACAAAAAAGCATAGTACTTTATAATAACGAGGAAAACAAGGTGTTTAGGTGCAAGTGCTCTTATTTTTTGCGGCGTTAAATAATTATAAAAAGTATTTATGTACTTATAAAAGGGTACAATTTTTGTATGATATTCCTTTGATTTATATTTTAAGAATTTAAAAGATTATTTCTTAATATTTTGCAATTATCAATAAAAAAGCTATTTTTTACAAATGTTTTTTAATCAAGCGCAAACCAGCGTTACTATTTTTTAAGGGAAAATAGGAAAAAATAAAATAGGATAATTAGCTTTTTAATCTATCGCGCGCTTCGTCTAATAGTTTATATAAGCCTTGTAATAATTTATCGTCTAATTCCACAAATTTACCTATTCTCAAAAAACGTGGCAAAGTAATATTACCAAAACGCACTCTTATTAAGCGACTCACCGTAAGACCTTCGGCCTCCCATAGTCTTCGCACTAAACGATTACGACCTTCACGCACGACCACATGATACCAATGATTAGCACCTTCGCCACCCGCTTCCCAAATACGCTCAAAACGTGCTAAGCCATCTTCAAGCTGTATACCTTTTTGCAAACGTTGTAATACTTCTGGTGAAGTTTTACCTAATATTCTTACTGCATATTCTCTTTCAAGCTCACTAGAGGGATGCATTAGACGATTAGCAAATGCTCCATCGGTTGTTAGCAGTAAAAGTCCCGAGGTATTTAAATCTAAACGCCCCACTAATACCCAGCGTTTACCCCGTATCCGTGGTAAATTATCAAATACTGTAGCTCGACCCTCTTCATCTTTGCGAGTACATAATTCGCCTGCCGGCTTATGATAAATTAAAATTTTATTTTTTTCAGGCTTATGGCTTGTTAAGAGCTTGCGTCCATCTACACTCAATTGAGCATGTGCATCTGCTCTATCGCCAAGCTTTGCACGTACCCCATTAACGGCGACTCTACCTGCCTCTATCCATGTTTCAATCTCGCGCCTAGAGCCTAGGCCTTTATCTGCTAAAATTTTTTGTAATTTTTGGGTTCTAATAGAAGGAGACACTTTAGGTTTTTTAATAGGGGGCTTCATATATTTCACTCTGTATTAATTAATAAGTTATTCTTCAAGCTTCTTGCTTGATAAGATCTACATTTGTATGTTCAATATCCTGTTCAATAATAGCTTCTGGTTCAGATGTTGATTCATTTTCAGCTGACATACTATCATGAACGGCGCCTAAAATATCCATATTCATAAGCTCTGGTAATAAGGGCAGTTGCTCTAAACTGTTTAAACCAAAATAATCTAAAAATTCTTTAGTAGTCGCATAGAGTGCCGGTTTGCCAGGTACAGCCCTATGACCTACAATACGTATCCACTCGCGTTCTTCATGCAAGGTTTTAAATATAGATTGACTAATGCTAACCCCTCGAATCTCTTCGATTTCTCCTCGAGTTATTGGCTGCCGATAGGCAATCAGCGCTAAGGTTTCTAATAAAGCACGGGAATAACGGGCTGGTTTTTCAGTATACAATTTACCAATCCAAGGCGCCCATTCAGGTTTTGCTTGAAAACGATAGCCACTGGCCACTGCTACAAGCTCTACCCCGCGACCTTCACATTCTTGTTGTACTTGATGGATAGCCGCACGTAAAACGCCCAAAGAAGGTTTATCTTCGTCCCACAAAGCTAACAATTCGGCTTCGGTTATAGGTTTACTCGCAGAAATTATTACCGCTTCTACCCAATTTTTTAACTCAATTTCTGTTATTGTCATGCACTTGCCTTCACATATATGGGGCCAAACGGTTCTACTTGAGATAATTCAATAATAGCTTCTTTCACTAATTCTAATACAGCTAGAAAAGTAACAATCATACCTAAGCGTCCTTCGCTAACATCGAAAAATTCTACTATATCGGTAAATTTATCTGCAGATAAGTGTTCTAAAATAAGAGACATACGTTGTCTAACTGATAAAATTTCTCTTTGAATAGTATGCCCCGTTTGTAAATCTACCCGTTTTAATACTTCCCTAAAAGCTAATAAAATTTCTTTTAAATCTACGACCGGCAAAGGCCTTAATAATTGTAAAGGCGGTGGGCAAGCTGGTAATGCATAAAAATCGCGCCCTTCCCGTGGAATTTGCTCTAAATTTGCAGCTGCCTCTTTAAAACATTCATATTCTTGTAAACGCCGTACTAATTCAGCACGAGGATCTTCTTCCTCTTCATTAGCATCTTTCGTTTTAGGTAATAACATACGGGATTTAATTTCAGCTAAAAGGGCAGCCATTTCCAAATATTCAGCGGCGAGCTCAAGATGAAAAGTAGTCATTAACTCAACATATTTAATATATTGATGAGTAATTTCTGATACTGAAATATTTAAGATATCCAGATTATGCTTTTTTATAAGATAAAGTAATAAATCGAGTGGCCCTTCAAAAATCTCTAAAATAACTTCTAAAGCATCGGGTGGTATATACAAATCTACCGGAAAACTAGTGACTTGTTCACCATTTACCTTAACTCGTGCTAATATACCCTCTTCGACCGTATGTTCTAGTTGGTCGACTGGGGAATCGTGTAGTTCAGCCGTAGTATCCATAAAAACGCTTGCTCCTAAGCTAAGCGTTATTGTATAACTTGCTTGGCAAGGCGTCTAGATTTTAGTTTGATAAAGTACATATACCTATTCCCTTGAGCCAGCTATCATATATAATTCGATTAATCGTTTTTACTAGGAATTTTGCGAAAAAATGAAACTTATATTTGAATTTTTACCCCTAATCGTGTTTTTTCTAACTTATAAATGGGGCAATATATATCTGGCCACCATTACCGCCATCATTAGTGCGGCCTTGCACGTGTTATGGGGAAAATGGCATAGTGGACGATTTGAGAAAATACCTCTAATAACTTTATTATTTATAAGCATATTAGGAGGAGCTACCCTTTTTTTTAAAAATCCCCTTTTTATAAAATGGAAACCTACAGTAGTCTACTGGATTTTAAGTCTTTTTTTTGTAGGAAGTCTTTTCACAGCAGAAACCCTATTACAAAAAATGATGGGGAAAAATATCCATTTACCAACAACAATATGGAGAAAACTAACGATCGCATGGGGAATATTTTTTACGAGTTTAGGCTTTTTAAACATTTATGTAATGTACAATTATGATACGGATACCTGGGTGCATTTTAAATTATTTGGGACTTTAGCCTTAACTATCATTTTTTTCATAGTACAAGGTTTTTATATCGCAAAATTTATCGCTGTACCAAAATTACAAAAACCCAATGTCTAATAACAACCTTATTTTTTCGGATACTATATCCGAAATAGAAGCTTTACTTACCGAAAGATTTAAGCCAACTAGCTTAAATGTCGAAGATGAGTCTTATCTACACATAGGCCACAAGGGCGCTGAATCAGGCGCTGGACATTATAAAGTTTTTATAACTTCCCCCGATTTAGCCGCATTAAGTCGAGTTAAAGCTCATCGACTGATTTATGAAACATTAAGTAGCCTAATGGGTCCCCAAATACACGCCTTAAGTATTAAAATTATTCCTTTACATTTACCGGAGGCGCCGTGACCTTTTATCAGCCGGTCTTGGTATTTGTCGTTTATTATATAAGCATTATTTGTTTGATAGCAGTAGCCCTACCCATGGTTAGCCATTGGTTTTTTATTCAATCTCTTCGAAAAGCTAAAACAAAAATCCCGATCTTAGTTTTACTCAAAAGTTTTGGGCGAGAAATCTTTTGTATTTTCATGGCAGCTTTTTTGAAACCTTTTAAAAACAAGGCTTTAAAAGCTTCAGCCCACGCCTTAAAATCCAAAAAACCTGTTATTATCTTGGTACATGGTTATTTACATAATCAAACAGCATGGTATTGGTTTAAACGTCAATTAGAAAAAGCAGATATTGGGCCCGTCTATACCGTCAATTTAACTCCCTTTTATGCCCCCATCGAACAATTAGCAACTTGTATTGAAGCTAAAATACGTAGTTTGCAGGATTCAATAGCAACTGAAAATTTGATCCTTATTGGGCATTCGATGGGGGGGCTGGTTAGCAGTTATTATGCTGAAAATGTAACACCTCATAAAATTGGGCTTGTAATCACTTTAGCCTCGCCGTTACAAGGCACCTTGCTTGCTAATTTAGGTTTTGGTAAATGCGTTAAACAAATGCAATTGAATGCCCCTTTTACTAAAAATTTACTAAAAAAAATAGTAAATTCTACTATTCCTTATCTACATATAGCTAGTAAATTAGACAATATTATTGTGCCTTGGGAAAATGCCATGCCTCCTCTGGCCCATCATAATACTTACGTAGTTGATGATCTAGGTCATTTAAGTTTTTTGATTTCGCCTAAGATAATACAAATAGTGCTGCAGCATTTAGCAAAAATATAGTGCCATTTAATAAAATCTTATGTTATAAATAAAGTGTGATTTATACCGTATTTTCAATTTTACGTCACTTAATTTGCTGGTTTGATTTTTTATGTCTTACCGCTATGCTCTATTTATTATCATTTTTACCTAAAAATCTCACGCTAGCTTGGTATCCTCATTGTTTTCGGCTGTGGTGCAAACTATTTGTTCGTGCTTTAGGTGTTGAACTTAAGCTGCATCAAAAAAATGCGCATCCCCTGCCAAAACAATACATTATAATCGGCAATCACCCTTCGGCTTTTGAAGATACTGGTATGCCCGCTTTATTTGAAGCCCGGTTTTTAGCTAAGATAGAAGTAAAAGATTGGTTTATTTTTGGGCGCATTAGTTACCATGCTGGGACTTTATATGTCAAAAGAGAATCCAAAGAGTCCCGTAAAGAAGCGAATCAAACTTTACAAGATGTACTCAGCAGTGGACAAAACATTGCCCTTTATCCAGAAGGGGGCTGTAAAGGTCGAAGAATATATTTACCTTTTCAATATGGCTGCTTTGATATCGCTATCAAGACTAAAATCCCTATTGTGCCTGTTTTCTTACATTATGAAGCACAAGAAAGCTTTGAATGGACCAATCATGAGAATTTAGTACAAAAAATAATCAGCATTATACGAGCACCTAATCGCACCGCTAATTATTATGTGTTTGATGCCCTAGATCCTACCCAATTTGAAAGCAAAGAAAATTTTTGTCAACATGTCGAGCAATTATATCTACAATGGCAAGCAAAATATTTAGAATAAAATTTATATATACTTTTATTAGAATTTTATGGAGTGCACATATCATTCTCAAAAACATGGATTTCATTAGATTCTTGCAATAATTTTTTTTCTGAAGCATTAAGAAGTTTATCTGTTGCGCCAGGGAATGAATAAAATATTTGTCGCTTTCGCACCAACATGCAATTTATAGAATCTATTTTTTCTATAATTCGATCTGCTTCCTTTTCCCATTTTTTTTTGTCGCCCTCTAATGTAGGCATAATACTCATGTTAAGTATACTACTACCTTCAAGTGCCTTTTGAAGTGCTTCTAAGCCTATAGCACCAATTTGATTTTCTTTAATGAAAATTTCTTGCACACTTTGGTTTGAAGCGAAGGCTTGACTAATATGTATGGCCCCTTTATCTGATATGAAATTATAAGACAAATCAATACTAAGTAATACTTTGTTTTGCGCTAATGCTTTTGCCAAAAAAAAAGCTGCCCCATCGCCAAAGCGGGTATTCATTAAATCAAGTTTTTCTAATTCAAAATTTTTCTCTAACTTATTGGCTATTTCAATAATAGCGCCGTCTCCTAAAGAATTTCCAGCTAATGAGAAATCCCTAAGACGAATATGTGTACCTAAAAGTTTTGCTAGTTCCCCCCCCCCCTATCTGAGTAATTCTTGCCTCTATTACATGTAAAGTATGTAATGGGATTTTTTGATTATTATATAAAGCTTCTGCAATTAAACTTGCGCCATCATTGCCTAAAGGGGTATTATCAAAAATTAAAGAGTGAAGGCTAGTATTAATAGCTAAAGCTTCTGCTAAAGCTTTAATTTGTTCGCCTGTAAAACTTTTATCTGTAAAATGTAAATGAAGAATTTTATTAGAAAATATAGATGCATTTATATTGTTAAAATCATTAGTATCCATTTAGGCAAACTCCGAGCAAAGTTAAAATTATATAAACCCAAACCATGTTTAATTTAGATTTTATGAAATTATATACTTTTTGCAATAATTAAGCAAACTAAATATTTACTCTAAATGGCACACATTTATAAATGGGGCTATGCCCCCCCTTAAGATTTAAAGTTCTAACATAACCAAAATTAATGTGCACTAACACATAAAATGGCAATGTATCAGAAATACATTAAAAAAATCTCAACCCCTTTTTAATACCTATCGGGACCCCATCAATTCCTTGGCAATTTCACTCCCAATGAGGTATCTTAATGAGGTATCTTCAAGCCAAGCTACCAAAATGAAGCCAAATGAGTATCCCATTTGAACCCTATATAGGTTTGCTTTTACATATAACCTAAGGTATAGTACTAACAATATTCAATGAGAAATTTAAAGATTGTTATTATAATCAGATATATACATTAATTAAAAGATTCTTATTTTTGATATACCGTGTAGCACATCCAAAAAAATAATTGTTACCATGAACCGTAGCAGTACAACTGGAGACTTTGATGCCTTATACTATTCTTGAACAAGCTTTAATAGATGCTGATTTAAACAGCGTGAAAGATTTAATTAGTGAAAACCCTTGCTCTTTAATTACCGATTCTGATTTTCAGGCGTTAACTTTTGTCTTGCTACACACACCTGAAACTAATACTGAAGAATCCAACAAAAAAGAAGAATTAATAAATTTCTTAGATGCAAATTTAGGGAGTGAATTTAAAAGGCAGCAAAATACTATAAATAGCTTATTATTTAAAACTATCACAGAAGAACAACTTATCAGCTTCAAATACTTACTTAGCCTGAAATTACCACCCGTAGTATTAACCTCTCTTTTTGAAGAGGCTTTACAACAAGGTAAAATTAATATTATTAGTTATTTGTTAATATTGGATGCGACTTTATTACAGTATATTAACACTAAGAAAGCTAATGTTTTAATGATAGCTGCTGCTTACGGACAAAATGCTACTATTGATTTTTTATTAAGTCGTGACCCAGACTTGATTCACCAACTGGCTCCCAATGCTATTAATGTGCTAATGGTAGCAGCAAGTTCAGGAAAAAATGATACTATTGATCACTTATTAAAAATCAAACCTCATCTTATCGCAGAGCTAAATTCAAAGGGTTACAATGTACTCATGGTAGCGGCTCTTAGTGGCCACAATGCTACCATTGATCATTTATTAAAAATTGATAACACTTTACTACACCATATTGGTATCGATGGTTACGATATTTTAATGCTAGCTGCATCCAAGGGGGAAAATGACACTATTGACCATTTGTTAACACATGATCCTAAACTTTTACACTATGTTTCAAGACATGGTTGGAATATTTTAATCGCCGCAGTATTGCAAGAACAACATGCAACTATTGATCATTTACTAAAACTTAAACCTAAGCTTTTATATCATACTGTAGACAATGGCTGGAATATTTTAATGATGGCGGCAATTTTCGGCAAAAATAATACTATTGATCATTTATTAAAAATTGAGCCTAATCTTTTAAATCATCTTAATAAATCAAAGCAGAATGTATTAATGGCAGCTGCGAGCACGGGAAAATGCGACACTATTGACCATTTGTTAAAAATTGATAGCCGCCTTTTACATCATTATTGTAATGACAATTGGAATATTTTAATGATAGCTGCTATCAGTGGCCAAAATGCTACTATTGATCATTTATTAAAAACAGATAGTAATCTTATCAACCATCTTTCTTCCCGCAAATGGAATATATTGATGATAGCAGCAGCTCATGGCCGGAATCACACTATAGATCATTTATTAAAAATTGAGCCTAAATTGCTACATCATCTTGCAATGGATCAATCGAATGTATTAGCAATAGCCGCTGCTAGCGGGCAAATTGCTACTATTGAACATTTATTAAATATAGATCAAACCTTACTCTTTCGTCTGGATGCCTTTGACATGAAGCCTTTAGTGGCAGCTCAGGCTGCCAATCAAATTGAAACTGTAAAATATTTTTCACAAAAATATCCACAATTGATAGTAGAAAATTTGCTAAAAACTTCTAGAACACAATCAATTAATACCCATAAAGCAAAAGATAAAAAAACAAAAGATAATTCTATACCTATAAATAATAATCGCACCAAATCCTATGCACATACCTTAACTTCCGAATCCAATAGTGGATTTGCATCTATGATGCAATTTGAAAAATGGCTTTCAAAAAACAAGTTGCAACAACAAAAAGAGAATGGGGTTTTAAAAGATTTAATTAATAATAAAATATTAGTAGCCTGTCAAAATGCTCCTAATCAATTAAAGCTTTCGTTAAAACACTGTTGCCCTGCTGATTACAAAGCTTTTGCTGAACGTGGTGCATTTACGGTAACTATAGAAACTTTATTAAAGCTTTTAACGCAATGGGAAACCACGCCCCCCGCGACCTTTGAATTAGCTTTCATTGAGCTTATCGATGCCTCTCAAGAGTATATAAAATTTAAAAAAAGTATATTATCTGATATGAAGATAACTCTTTTAAAGCTTAGAAATTGGCCAGATACCACACTTAATATTTCAGCAGAATCCATTAAAACAGCTTATAATAATTTTTTTAATACTTTGCAAGATTGTAAAGCCCTTGCACAGGCCTGCAAGGCCGCTAATAATTCAGAAAAAAACAATAGAAAATATTCTTCTAAAATTGTAGCAATAGATGAATGTTTAATGAAAACTCTACACTCTCCCCTAGAATGCTACGATATATTAGATAAACTCACTACATTTAAAGAGAATTTTATAGCTCAAATAAACGAACAACTAGATTCAATAGATTCAATTAATGTAAATCCACAGGCGACAAAAGCCATGATTCAAGATTTACAAGATAGTTGTACTCAATTCTTAAGTGATATGAGTACTTTTCAAAATGAAGGTCTTGCTTATAAAAAGAATATTGAGAGCCAAATTGCAGTATGGAAAATAAGCACTGAACGCTATCAAGAAGATGCACGCACTTATCGTATACAATTGGAACATAACAAAAAACATAATATAAGACAAGCTCAAATCAAAGCCGAATTATCTGATTTGATGCGAGATGCTATAGCATTAAGAACTGCCGCCGAACAACAAATTAGTGCTAGAGAAGAACAAGCAGCAGCTTTAAAACAAATCGATGATATTATTGCACGTTATAAACAAGCAAGCTTTACCAACTCTTGTAAAGAAACTACAGAAGAAACAGCAAATACCTCTGCAAGCGTTGTTGCTAAAAACCCGATTTCAATAAAACACCGTAAAATATTTATGCCTCTACTCGATACCTACCAACATAAAGGCCAAAAAAATAATAGTTGGCAAAATACTCGCTCAAAACTAAGCCATAACTTAAGCTACTTAACTCAGGCTTTAGAAGCTCGAGATAATACCATTGAATTGCGGAAAAGTTTACGAAATATAATAAATTATAACGATTCAAATCATGTGGTACTTAAAACCCATGCATTACTATTTGCAGTAGCAAGCCTAATGGAAACCCTAAAAAACTTACACGGTAATGAATTATTGCCGCTTACCCTAGTCCGCAAATGTCGGGATACTATTTATCATGCTCATTCTCTCGCTTTGTTTTCACAAGAAAATAGTGCTGCATTAGTACAGAATTTAGCATTTCATACGCTACAGTATTTGGATAAACCCAATCCGGAACAATTAAGAAATTTATACACGCAAAGCTTATTCGTACAATTGCTTAAAAATGAACTAGTGCTTACCAGGGTCGACATGCAAAAAACTGTAGAAACTAGCCTAGAAGATTTACAAAGTTATTATGAAATTTATCACGCTTTTAAAAGTAAATTATTTAAAGCCAATCAAGGCTTGCAAGCAGCTTCGGCAGTACTATTTAACGATATATTCCTAAAAGCATGTGAATATTCTATTGCCAGGATTAGTGCTGCTTTGAATTGGCTAGCTTATCATGATAAAGAAAACTATAATAATCAAATTAATAATTTAAGAAATAAAAAAAATACTGCAACTCAACTCTCTTCTGACACGATTAAAATATATAGTAATTTAAGCAATCTTAAAGTTAATTTATTTCAAAGTTATTCCATAAGAACAATGGGGAATGCGCTTAGACATAATAATATGCCTAAAAAAACTATTGCCACTCAATTAACCAGCAACCCTACTTCCACCTTGGATAGTGATCTGTCAACCGGCATGCAACCCTCAAGAATAGTTGCAAAAAATGGTATTGAATTTACTATTCTTGATTCAAGCTCTAGTTCTTCTAGTTATGCTAGCAAGGCTTACAATTACAGAATTGTACCTATGCATAAAGAAAAATTATTACATGAAGAAGCAATAGATTATACAACCGATAACAATTTACAACTTGCAATAAATGAAGAAGATAAGCTAAATATACAAATTTTATTGAACCAAAAAATGCGCTGTATATTTTAAAAATAAATTTTTTTATAAACCCTTAAGGGGCAAAAAGCCTCTTAAGGGTTTACTTAAATTATTATTTTACTGCGCCGCTCTATCCAAAGCCTGTTTCACCTTTATTTTCTGTTATCAAATAATCTAACACTTTGTCATTTTTATCAAAAATAATTACTAATTTCTTTTTGGTATCATTGGTGCCTGAATACACTAAATTAGCAAATGGGACAAAATTTATTGCTTTTTGAGAATGCTTCGCAAGTGTTGAATTACCGTGTCCTCGTGTCCTGATGCACATCCAGTTAAATTACATACTAAAGCTGCGCTTAACAAGCTAGTACTGAAAATATTATTTTTTAACATAATTACTATTTTTTAGATGCTTATATTTTGAAAAAAAAAAGAATCTTTGAAATATTTGAAAACCTTTGTATCATATTAATATTTTTCTTACAATATTCTTTATTTTAAATTTCTAGTACAATAACTACTATTTTAGTATGGAAGGATTGGTATGCCTACTTTTTTTTATAAAGATAGTGCTTTAACCTGTGGTAAACTAAAGCTCTTTGATATTGCATCAGTTTATGGTACTCCCACTTATGTGTATTCACAAAATAAAATAGCAGAACAAATTCAAGCTTTTAAAACCGCTTTGGGCACGCAAGCACATCGCATTCACTACGCGGTTAAAGCAAATAGTAATTTATCAATTTTACAGTATTTTTTAAGTCAAAATATCTCTTTTGATATTGTTTCAGGCGGTGAATTACTACGGGTTTTAAAAATAGGGGGGAGTGGCGATAATATTATTTTTTCTGGAGTTGGAAAAACTGCAGAAGAACTTAAGCTAGGACTAGATAATAATATCTACTGCTTCAATATTGAATCCACCCCAGAATTAAATTTATTAAATACTATCGCAAAAAACCAAAAAATAAAAGCCCGAATAGCAATAAGGGTGAATCCCGACATTAATGCCATCAGCCATCCTTATATTACGACCGGTTTACTTACGAATAAATTTGGCATCCCTTTTGATGAAGCATTTGAATTATTTAAATATGCAGCACAGTTGTCTAATATAGAAATAATCGGTATTGCATGCCATATTGGATCTCAAATTACTATGGTCAATCCTTTTCGTGAAGCATTACAACGTGTTTTAGCCTTAAAAAAGCAACTGCAAAGTATCAATATTAAATTGCAACATATTAATATGGGTGGGGGTTTAGGAGTAAGCTATAATCAAGAGACTGTACCTTCAATTAATGAATATATTCAGACTATTCGTGATGAATTAAAAGCATCCAATACTTTGCTTATTCTAGAGCCTGGTCGCAGCTTAATAGCCGAAGTGGGTTGTTTATTAACTAAGATCTTATATGTAAAAGAAACTCAACATAAGAAATTTATTATTATTGATGCAGCTATGAATGATTTGATTAGACCGGCCTTGTATCAAGCAGTACATACTATTTTACCCACTTTACAAAACCCCGCTTTGCAGATTAAAAAATATGATGTAGTAGGTGCCGTGTGTGAAACGGGTGATTGTTTTGTAAAAGATTTAGCATTTGCAGCACAAGCTAATGACATAGTAGCGATAATGACCACTGGTGCTTATGGGGCCAGTATGGGCTCTAATTATAATACACGCTTAAAACCAAGTGAGCTGTTATTACATAATGATACTGTAAAAGTAATTCGCCCCCGAGAAACTATAGAAGCAATCTTAGAAATAGAAGCACAAACATTGTAGTGGGTTCACTGCGCTGCCAGGTAATCATTAACCCGGCAGGTAGGTTAGCTTAAATATATTTTTATTCGCTGCTATCAGCTGCGATAACTTTAGTTTGTTTAGCTAATTTTTCTTTAATACGTGCCGCTTTTCCAGTTAAACCACGTAAATGGTATAATTTAGCTTTGCGCACATCGCCTCTACGTTTAATTTCAATATCTTTAATAATAGGGCTATGCGTTTGAAATACACGTTCAACACCTTCACCATGAGACATTTTACGAACCGTAAATGCAGAGTTTAGGCCACGATTACGTTTTGCTATAACCATACCTTCAAAAGCTTGTAAGCGACGGCGAGTGCCTTCTACTACTTCTACTTTCACAATAACCGTATCGCCTTGGGCAAAAACTGGTAAATTCTGCTTCATTTGTTCTGCTTCAATTTGTTGAATTAACAGACTCATCACTCTTCCTCTCTATAATTTTCATCAATAAATTCTTGTAAAAGCACTTTTTCGCTATTATGTAAATTCCGTTCATTTATTAAAGTTGGCCTTCTAAGTAAGGTTCTACCTAACTGCATTTTTAAGCGCCAACGTGCAATAAGCTTATGATCCCCACTGCATAATACTTCAGGAACAGTCAAACCTTCAACTATTTTTGGCCGTGTATAATGCGGGTAATCTAAAAGGCCAGTGGAGAAGGAATCTTGTTGTGCAGATTCACTATCACCTAATACCTTTGGTAGTAAACGAGCAAGTGCCTCCATACATACCATCACTGGTAACTCACCACCGCTTAAAACATAATCGCCAATCGACCATTCTTCATCAACTGCTACAGTAATTAAACGTTCATCAATTCCTTCATAGCGACCTGCAATAAATATATAATCTTGCTGCTGGATACTTCGTTGAAGTTTAGCTTGTGTAAGCAACTCCCCTTGGGGAGATAAATAAACCACTTTAGGGCGGCCACTAGGACTTGCTTCACGCGCAGCCTGGATAGCAGCCAACAAAGGCTCTACCTTCATTACCATCCCTGGCCCACCGCCAAAAGGCCTATCGTCTACGGTATGGTGTATGTCTGTCGTAAAGTCTCTAGGATTCCAAAATTGAATATGAAGATGCTGATTTTCGAAGGCTCGGCCGATTACCCCATATCGGGTAAAAGCTTCAAATAGCTCGGGAAATAAAGTAATAACTCCAAACCACACCTAAAAATCCGGATCCCAATCAACTATTATACTGCCTTGTTTTACATCTACAGATAATATGACTGCTTCAGGGAGATAAGGTATCAAACGTTCTTTATCCCCTTGTACCACTAATACGTCATTAGCACCGGTTTCCATAATTTCCATTACTTTACCTAAATCTTGGCCGTCCTTTGTCAATACTTGCAGCCCTTCTAAATCAGTCCAATAAAATTCTCCCTCCTCTAAAGGAAGTAAATCTTGTATTGGAATAGCAATTAGACCATTAGTTAGTTTTTTTACTTCTTCTGGAGTAGTGATATCTTCAAAATTAACTAAGTAACCCTGACCATGGCGGCGGGCTTCGAATTTATCATAAAGCTTCCATTGGTTTTTAATCTTAATATACCAAGGAAAGTATTCTAAAATAGCGTCAGGATCTTCAGTAAAAGATTGTACCTTCACGCTCCCTTTTACCCCAAACGCTCCCCCTATTCGGCCTATTATAGCCCAATCTGCATCTTCTTCATTGTTTTTTAAGAGCTCTGCCATGGATTATTTAGTAGTTTGTATAAAAGGGAGTATAAACTTTCAAAAAAAAGAAACTTTATGCTACTTCTTGAACCGCTTGGGATTTATCCCATTCTTTAATTAAATCAGCGACTCTATCAGAAAGCTGCGCACCTTTAGCAACCCAAGCACTCACATTTTCGCGCTCAATAAGTAAACGCTTTTCTTGACCTCGGGCCATCGGATTAAAATACCCTAAGCGTTGCAAATAACTGCCATCACGACGATTACGGCTATCCGTTGCTACAAAATGATAAAAAGGTCGTTTTTTAGACCCACCACGGGTTAATCTTATGATTACCATAAACGGCTATTCCTATTCTGAGTTAATTAACTTATAAATTTAGCTAAAAAAATCCCTAAAATTAAGGGAGGATTTTGACCTGTATTTATACCACAAATTTTTGTAGATGTGTACTAACCGCTGCAAGAAATTATCAAGTTTAAGGGCTTAAATATTTCGCCTGGCAATTAGCGGGGGCGTAACTACTGGGGCCCGGCCCATAACTACTAATGCTATCGGTACTACCACAGGTCCAAGTAAAAACCCCTATGGGGTTTGAGCTACTGATAGTAGGGGCTGTAGGGACTAGTGATAATAAAACAATTAAGCCATTACCTAAATTAATTGACTGCGCTACAATTGCACCGTTATTGCTGATAAGAGCAGAAAATACATTTCCTTGTGGGGTACTAACAAGGGCAGAACCGTTTGGATAAGCATTATTCTCACTATAGTATTCTACTACCGTGCTTTTAGCCGCTTCCATTACTGCCAACAAGTCAGACACCTTAGTCTTTTTAATATAATCTAGGTAACTGGGTATACCAATAGCGGCTAACAAACCAATGATAGCAATCACTATCATCAATTCCATTAAAGAAAACCCTGTATGTTTTTTTAATGTTTTTACGCTCACGGACATGGTTCCCGCTCCTAAATATATTATAGGTTTGCAATTAACAAAAATTTTTTAGCCCTTCTATCTTAATTTTAGTTCATTTTTTAAGATTAAGTTTATTATTATCCCCCCGGAAACATACCTGGGGGTAAACGCCCTTTTAGACCTTGCATCATACGCATCATGTTACCGGCGCCACTCATTTTTTTCATCATTTTTTCCATTTGCGTATGCTGCTTTAATACTTGATTTATCATAGGTAGTTGGGTACCAGACCCCGCAGCAATACGCTTTTTGCGTGAGCTGTTGAGTTTAGCTGGAAACTTACGCTCATTAGGTGTCATCGAATCGATAATAGCTATCATCTTAATAAGCTGTTTGTCATTAATTTGTGATTTAGCAGCTTGGGGAATATTGCCAAGCCCTGGTAATTTACTCATTAAGGCAGCAAGTCCCCCCATATTCATCATTTGTTTTAATTGTTCTCGTAAATCACTTAAGTCAAAGCCTTTCCCTTTTTGAATTTTTTTTGCTAATTTTTCAGCTTTTTCTTTATCAACTTTATGCTCTATTTCTTCTATCAAAGAAAGCATATCCCCCATCCCCAAAATACGCGAGGCAAGCCGCTCTGGGTGAAATGGCTCTAGCCCATCTACTTTTTCTCCTGTTCCTAAAAATTTTATAGGTTTACCCGTAATGTACCTTATAGAAAGTGCGGCCCCCCCTCTGGCATCCCCATCGGTTTTAGTTAAAATAACACCCGTTATATTTAATGCTTCATTAAAAGCCCGTGCGGTTAATGCTGCATCTTGGCCGGTCATGCTATCGACTACAAATAAAGTTTCGACGGGATTTAAAGCCGCATGTAAATTTTTAACCTCTTGCATCATCAGCTCGTCTATATGTAAACGCCCTGCAGTATCAATAATTAATATATCAAATGCTTGATTTTTAGCCGCTTGCAAAGCATTTTTTGCAATATTGACTGGTAAAGTTTGAGGGTTACTGGGAAAAAAGCTAACCTGTAAATTTTGTGCTAAAGTCTCTAATTGCTCAATGGCAGCAGGGCGATATATATCACAACTTGCCACCATCACTTTTTTCTTATGACGTTCTTTTAAATGTTTGGCTAATTTGGCAACCGTGGTTGTTTTACCACTCCCTTGTAAACCTGCCATTAAAATCACTGCGGGTGGATTTGCCCGTAAGTTTAAGTCTTCATTCTTATCACCCATCAAATGCACTAAGGCATCGTTCACGACTTTGATAAAAACTTGGGCAGGCGTTAATTTTAGATTAACTTCTAAGCCAATTGCCTTTGATTCGACCTCTTGTATAAAAAGATTAATGACCTCTACCGCTACATCGGCATCTAAAAGAGCAATTCTTACCTCTTGCAAACTAGTAGCAATATTATCGGCAGTAAGCTTACCTTGGCCTGTTAAACGTTTAAAAGTATGGCTTAAAGTCTCTGTTAAAGAAGCAAACATTTTTTATAAATTCCTCGTAAATAATTTTACCTGAAGATGGTTTAAGCTTAATTGCTAAATAATTACTAATTAACTAGCTAAATAATATTCTGTCAGTATGTGTAAGCGTATCAAGAGAATGATATATATAGCAAATTGAGTCTAAAGCCTGGTCTTATCATTCAAAAAGCATTAAGATTATTTAATGGGGAAAACTGTGTTTTGCCAGCATTACATTTGACTAGGACTGGCCAATTTTATGACTCATCACCTTAAAACCTCTTTGATACTTCAATGCCGGAGCAGTTAACCAGCTGGCTTTCAATAAGCTTATATATAACAGCATGCTTACAACAATGTTTATATATAAATGGCAAAATTCAATGCCCTAAAAAAACGGTTATTCTTTTAAGCATATTAGCTATTTGCTTACATGGGGCCATTTTATATCATGCAATCTGGCAACCCCCTATTATGAATTTAAGTTTACATAATATATTTTCCCTCATTGCCTGTCTTATAACTGCTTTTATTTTAATAGCATGTATTAGCCTGCCTTTAGAAAATCTTTTATTATTGATATTACCTTTTGCAGCGCTGTCTTTGTTATTTTTATGCTTTTTACCGCAAAGCCATATATTGACACCAGCACTTAATCAAGTAAGCTTAAGTCATATGAGCATTTCACTGAGTGCCATTAGCTTATTGGGCATGGCATCTTTACAAGCCATGTTACTGGCTTTACAAAATTATTTACTACGTAATAAGCAATTAAGCAGCATAGTACGCTATTTACCTCCTCTGCAAACTATGGAAACTCTGTTATTTCAAATTATAATCGTTGGATTTATATTACTAAGCGCTTCTTTGATTACCGGTTTTTGCTTGCATGACCATGCTCGGCACTTAGCCTATCTACAAAAAGCTGGACTTTCAGTGCTGGCTTGGGTATTTTTTGCAAGCTTACTCCTTGGCCATTGTCGTTTGGGGTGGCGTGGGCCAACTGCGGTACGTTTGACTTTAATCGGCATGATTATATTAAGCTTGGCTTATCTAGGCAGCCGTTTGGTTAACGTCATATGAATATAACGCATTTAAGTTTTTTAATTATCGTATTAGTAGGATTGTTTTTTCTATGTGCTTTTTTTGCTGCAAGCGAAACCAGCATTATGTCTATCAACCGATATCGCTTAAAACATTTAGCAAAAACTAATAATAATGCGCGCTTAATCGTAAAGTTATTAAGTAAGCCCGAACGCGTTTTAGGTGCCATTTTAATAGGCAATACCTTTGCGATGATGTATGTAGGCTCTTTAGGCAGCCAATTAGGCAGTGATTTGCTCGGTGAATGGGGCACGGTAGCACCTGCCTTACTCGGTACTTTTATTCTCATTTTTGCAGAAATTATCCCAAAAACTTTTGCCGCGCATCATCCAGAAAAAATCGCCTATCCACTAGCCATCCCCTTGCAACTTATTTTATGGATTTTATATCCCTTGGTGCAATTAACCGCTGTTATTGCTAATGGTTTTTTAAAATTATTTGGTATAAGTCGCGCTAAACAAGTAGGAGATTCTCTCAATAGAGAAGAACTGCGCACTATTGTGAGCGAAGCCGCTCATTTTATACCCCGTCATCATCGTGCCATGCTCTTAGGGATTTTAGATTTAGAAAAAATTTTGGTAGATCATATTATGATCCCACGCAATGAAGTAAAAGGTATAGATTTACAGGACAGTGGTAAGAATTTAGTAGCTAAATTATCACACACCCAACACACCTTACTGCCGGTATACCGCGATGATTTAGAAAATATAGTAGGTATTTTGCATACCCGTGACGTCATAGATTTACTTGCTAAAAACGAAATTAATGAAAAAACCTTATTAGCCGTACTCGAAGAACCTTATTTTGTGCCGGAAGGTACTAGCTTACATATGCAATTACGTAATTTTCAAAAACAAAAAAAACGTATGGGGCTCGTAGTAAATGAATATGGAGATATTTTAGGATTAGTAACCCTTGAAGATATTTTAGAAGAAATTGTAGGAGAATTCACTACAGAAAATAGCCCTACCGAACTCGAAATTATACCCCAAGAAGATGGTTCTTTTTTAGTAGAAGGGGGAGTAAGTTTACGCGAATTAAACCGTGAATATCATTGGGATTTCCCCACCAGTGGCCCTACTACCTTAAGTGGTTTACTTATTGAGCATTTGGAGGCTATTCCTAACCCCGGAACTTCTGTACTGATTGCAGGTCATCCAATAGAAATAATACAAATTAAAGATAATATGGTAAAAACTGCCCGCATATATAAAAAGAAGATAATAAATGTATAAAATCGATAAACTACAATCTTAGAACATAATATAAGCTTTAATTGCGCCCTCTTTAAGAAAAGTTATCGCTTCTGTGTATAAGCAAATAAATGGGGGCCACGAAAAAGGTTGAATATATCCGATATTCCCGCATTTAGACTTTAACTTTTTATAATTAATGACCTACCTTCAACTGGTAAACCGTATCTAACTTTGATTTATTAGCAAAATTTCGTAATATGAAGCCCTGCGAGGATTTTTTAAAA
>Ga0302315_10000857_pt1 | contig 32893 bp, 27 predicted proteins | sample III_Palsa_N3_1_FD_200532 | JGI IMG/M metagenome (GOLD analysis project Ga0302315, IMG submission 200532) | Peat permafrost microbial communities from Stordalen Mire near Abisko, Sweden - III_Palsa_N3_1 | ecosystem: Environmental > Terrestrial > Soil > Palsa > Peat permafrost | place: Sweden...
TATTGCGGCCATTTAGGGCTTGGCGTTGACCCGAGCCTGGCCGAGCGGCTGAAAATCGCGGACGTCATTGTCTCCATCGGTTCGCGGCTCGGCGAGAACACGACCAACGGCTACACGCTGCTGACGCCGCCGGTGTCTTCGCAAACAATGCTTCACGTCTATCCCGATCCCAATGAGCTCGGACGCGTCTATCAACCCCGGTTAGCCATCGCCTGCGGCGTGGCGGACTTCGGGACCGCCGTCGCCGATCTCGATTTGAGCGCGTTCAAAGGCGATGGCGCCGCCATGCGCGGCGCCTGGCTCACGGAGGCGCGCGAGGCGTGGATCAAATTCACGACCCCCCCTCAGGCGGCACCGTCGACCGGCGGCTTCGTCAACATGTCCACCGTCGTGGGCTGGCTGAGTGACCATTTGCCCGACGATGCCATTGTCTGCAACGGTGCCGGTAACTACACCGTCTGGGTGCACCGCTTTTTTCGGTACAAAGATCCACGTACCGAACTTGCGCCCATCAGTGGCGCGATGGGGTATGGCGTGCCGGCCGGGGTTGCCGCCGCTCTCCGATTCCCGAAGCGCACCGTCGTGTCATTCGCCGGGGATGGCTGTTTCATGATGTATCCCCAGGAACTCGCCACGGCGGTGCAACATAATGCCAACCTGATGGTTCTGGTCGTCAATAACGGCATTTACGGCACCATTCGCATGCACCAGGAGCGTCGTTATCCGGGGCGTGTCATGGCCACGGACCTCGTCAATCCCGATATGGTGGCGCTGGCCCAGAGCTTCGGCGCCTATGCCGAGCGGGTGGAGTCGACGGATGCCTTCGCCGGCGCGTTTCAGCGTGCCCGGGACTCGGAAAAGCCCGCCTTGTTGGATTTACGCGTCGATCCGGCCCAAATCTCACCGACATTCAGGCTCCCCCCGACCGGTATATAATAAGGCGTAAGGGGGACGTGAAAATGGCTGACCTAGAGAAGATGGCTGAGTTGGATTCGGATCGACGCGGGTTCTCCGCCAGTATTCGTCATCTGCGATTGTTTGAAAGTGTTGCGCAATTGCACGGTGTTCGCCGCGCGTCGGAGGAATGCCATCTCTCGCAACCGGCGGTGACTCAGGCCATCGCCAAGCTCGAAGAGCAACTCGGCGTTCAACTCCTCATCCGGTGCGCCACGGGAAGTTACCTCAACGAATTCGGCGTTATTTTCCACGCGCGTACCCAACGATTCTTCGCGCAAATGGAACGGGCGCTGCTGGAACTGGGCGTTCCGAGCTCCCCGTTTCCGCTGGCTCGCGTCGCCAGCCGCATTACGCGGTCCCAGATTCGCAGCCTCATGGCCATTGTCGAGAACGGCACCTTTGCCCACGCGGCACGGGCACTCGACGTGTCGCAGACCTCACTGCAGCGGGCCGCTCGAGACTTGGAGCGTACGCTGCGCACGCCGCTATATTTGCAGACCGCCGCCGGCATTATGGCGACCACAGGCGCCGCCGAGTTCGCCCGCAAAATCAAGGTGGCACAACGCGAGATCGACTGGGGAGTCGATGAAGTCGAGGCCGCTCGCGGCAAGGTGACCGGGGAGATCGTGATCGGTGCTTTGCTGCTCGCCGGCAGCGCGGTGTTGGCATCGGTCATCGGCGACTTGGTGACCACGTATCCCAACGCCAGCATCCGCATTCTCAACGGTAACGCCGAAAACGTGCTGCGGTATTTGCGCAACGGTGATGTCGATGTGGTGATTGGGTTGTTGGGAAACCCGGGCTCGCCGGATCTGGCCCATCGAGTACTCGCCGAGACACCGTACGCGGTCGTGGGACGCCACGAGCATCCATTAATGCTCCGTAAGAATGTGACGCTCGAGAATCTGGCTGAATACGAGTGGGTCATCGGCACGCCGGGTGCCAATCGCCGTATTCACTTCGACAACATGTTTGCGGGCCGCGCGAAGCCCGTGTCGCGCATCGCGACCTGTTCGCTCCCCATTATTCGGCCGTTGCTCGCGCAGGCTGATCGGCTCACGTTGCTGACCACCTTCGAGTTGATGCATGAAGAGGATCTGCTCGCTACGATTCCCTACGGTCCGATCGAACCAGTGCCCTCTATTGGACTCACTATGCGGCAAAATTGGCTGCCGACGCAGATGCAGACGCAAATGATCGACTTGATCCGTCAGCGCATTGTGCAGGCTATGGGTCCTTTGAAGGAGTTGGAGCGCATCAGCGAGGATTCGGCCGCGAAGCGCAAGGCGCGTGCGATCGCGACCTCGTAGCCGCCGCGATCGGAAGGCCGTGGCGCGTGTCGCGCTCTCCTCCGCCCCCCGCTACTTGGGGGGTGTCCAGTACATGAAGCCGAACCCTTCGCCCGTACCGGCCTCGGTGCGATAACAGGGTACATAGTCGACGATGTTCGTCGTGCACTTCAGTTGTGACATGGCGAGCATGACGGGAACATACAGCTTCACTTCAGACGTACCGGCCTGATACGTGCGTTCATCGATTTGAGATAGGCGCTCGAAGTCGAAGGTCCGGAAGCACTCGAGAAATACCTGATCGATCTGTTCGTCGCAGACGAAGTGCGACATGCCGCCGGAGGCGATGAGCGCCACTTTCTTGTCACTATCCCAGGATTTGACGGCATCGACCAACGCCTGCCCAATTTGCATGGCTCGCTTGAACGTCGGCTGATTCGGTGGGTAAAAGACGTTCATCATGATCGGCACGTTCGGCACCGGATCATCCTGCATGATCTGGCGGTAAATGAAACCGAACGCGTGCGGTACCACCTGCGTAGGCGGCTTCATCCACACGTTGTCGGGCCACTTGAGGACCTCGGTCATGTCGAAGCCATTTCGCTGCAGCGACGTGATGAGGTGCAATGCCAGGTCGGGAGCGGCCTTATGCGTGACGGAGTGGTCCGGTGCAAACACGGCGCGCTGCGGCGGCCCGTTGGGCAGATCGGCCCCTGTGTAAATCGACAACGAGGGCGAGGTGTCGATGAAAATCTCTTTCTGATCTTTGCCGATGATAATGGCGACGTCGGGCTTGTGCGCCTGGTAGACGCGGCGCAGCTCTTCCAGCGCCTTGGCCGTGCGCGCGTGGCGCGATTGGCGCTCCTCCAGCGTCAAAAACGCCTTGATGCCGTGATCCTTACGCGCTTCGACCAGATCCTCGTACTTCCAATGCTTGTTCCGGAACCACAGCATCTTGTTCTCGTGGTCGCGCAGGCCGTCCTCCAGCCACACTTCCGGCGGCTTCCCGAGCATGCCGCTATGGGGTACCGCCATTCCGAGCATTACCCGAGCCATAAATCTCTCCTAAACCATTGAAAAGCGGCCCAATTGGCCAGCCTTGAGGCCCCCATCATTGCCGCATCCGGCAATCTGCGCCAATAACATGCGGGTCGCCAGGCATTCAATTTCGCTGTCCATGGCAAACACCTTTCGGCTCGAATTGGCACGTTGCCGTACTAATTTCAGGAATTTTACAATTCTCGGAGTCTGATTAGTGATTTGATCCGGTCTACGCAATAGGGCGAGGTCGGGCCCGGGATTGGGATCACTTATGGCACGTGGTCAAGCGCTGCCCACTCATCGATTTTCAATCGAGTCACGACCGTGACGCCCCCGCGGCCGTCGGGCTTGAGAATCAAGGCTTCACCGTCGGCAAGCCCCGCGGCGCTTTGACCGAAAGCTTCCGTGATGTTCGGAAAGTGCGTGACGATCACTCTATTTTTGCCGTCTATCGGCACCTTCGATGCGCGGGATTTGAGCCAAATGGCGCGTGCCTCACTCTGATTCGCCTGCATGCTTTGGCCACCGTCGCCGAGTTCTGGGTAGGTGATCGCCTGTCCAAGCTCAGCGAATTTCACGGTTTGCAACGCCCGGTAAGTCGGGCTCGATAGGACTTCGCCGATCGGTATGCGTAAGTGATGCAAACTTGTGCCCAGCGTCCGGGCGGACTGGATGCCCATTTCATCAAGTTGGCGTTCGCTTTTCGTATTGTCGGCGTTCACATGGGCCGCATCGGGCGGTTCGCGCGGTGCGCTGGCGTGGCGCATCAAAATTGTGAAACCACCGTGCCTCAAACTGGCAAGAAGTGCCTGTTTCGATGGAGCGAGGGCATCAGCCGAACAAATCGAACTGGCTAGCAATATCGATGCGAACCAAAACCGGTAATTTTTGAGACTAGACATGCTTTTCTTCCTCGAAAAGGTTACTTTGTAACGTAAAGTTATCCGCGCTACTAGTCCTGATCCACTTTGTTCAGGCCAGGCCACGCTGTCGTGCAGAAAATTCAGGCAGGTCCGCAAATATGAGACGCCGTGAGATTCTTGCATCGCTTCTGATCGTACCGATCGGCGTTTTAGGTTATCGGGTGCTACCCGCCGTCGGGGGCAGCTCAACCGTCGAGCTCACGATTGCGACCGATGGCGATTTGCTCGCATTCAAGCCCACGACGCTGACTTGTCCGACCGGTGCGCATGTGCGCCTGACTTTTTTTCATACTGGAAAAAATATTCGGCAGGAACATGATTGGGTGTTGACGGAACCTGGTGAGGCTGCAAGGGTCGCAAAGGCTGGCCTAGAGGCGGGCGAGCGCGCACGTTACTTGCCCCCCGGTGATAGACGAGTGCTCGCCGCCACGCCGCTGTGCGGCAAGGGCGAACGTGTGAGCGTCGAGTTCACCGCGCCTGCGCCCGGCGCTTACCCATTTATGTGTTCCTTTCCAGGGCATGACACGTTTATGCACGGCGTCTTGAACGTCACGCCGCGCTAGAGAGGCTCGTAACTCGTAGATATGGAGGGAAGGATCATGATGACTATCAACAAGCTCAAGTCGTTGATGATTATCAGTCTGGCGGTCGGCGGAATTCAGATCTCGTACGCAACGGAGGTAAAGGCGCCTGAACAAGTACACACGGCGTTGCGTATTCTCGCCAGCGTTTATGCAGACATGGACGCCAAGTTAAAAAACCAACAGTTCGACCGCCTGCCGCACGAGAACCAGGAGTTTCAGGACGGATCGCAAGCCATGCGCGACGCAATTGCGGAAGAGCCAGTCCATTTTAAGGCGAAGGTCGAGGCTTCATTGAAGAAAACGCTTGATACTGCCCAACACGTGGCGGACGCGAGCAAGAGTCACGACGCGATTCAGGTGACATCGGCCATCGACGCGCTGGCGGCTTCGATGCGCACTCTGAACGGCCTATTCCCAGAGGCGTTGCGCGCCGAACCTGGTTCGGTGCCCGCTCCCCAGCACGGTGGGCCGACGGCGCCTTGAGGTAGGCATTGGAAAAGATCTGAGCGCGCCCCATAGCTACACTCCCGGCACGTAAAGCGGCATTGAATCCTCCCACAGACTGTCGGTGAGTATCCTTTTTCCCGTCCCGTCGGAGTTCATGATGAAGATCTGGCCGTAGGGCTGGAAGGTATTGTCGTAAAGAGCCGCTTCCTCACGAAAGCCGTAAACACCACTGGTCCACATGAGGTGCCCGTCGGCGGTCCACACGGCATGGCCATCATTGGCCCGGTTGGTCGTTAGACGTTGCAAGTCCGATCCATCCGGCCGAATGGTAAAAATGTCAAAATTGACGGCGTCCACACGCCGCGTGAAGACAATCAGACTACCGTCGGGAGACCACCCGGGCAGATTGTCGTACTCGGTTGTAAGAACGCGGGTGGTCTTATCTTCCAAGTTGAGGATTTTCAGGCCGGCGATATTCTCGCCGAAGACGCGGTACACGAGTTGCTTGCCATCCGCCGAATAGCTGGGGAAGCCGGAATGCACCGTACCATCGGTAAGCGCTTCAAGTCCGGTCCCATCGCGCCTGACCCTCATGATTTTAGCGGCACCCGTGCGACGCGCTTGAAACCATTGACCGAACCCGAACGCCACCCACTGCCCGTCGGGAGACCAAGCCGGTGCGAAGGCACCGGCAAGCCCCTTCGCGATCATCCCTGGATCGAGGCCTTCACCGTTCGATTCGAAGATGCGCTTCCGGTTCGAGCCATCCGGATCCATGATGGCGATGGAGGAGTCCAGGTTCTTCTCGGTAATGACCAGCTTGCCGTCGCGAGACAGGCTTGGAAACACGTCGGTGTAGCGATACTGCCGGTTGGGATCCCAGCTGTATAGCAACTGGTTCTGGGTCCATTCCCGAAATTTAGTCTTCTCGTAAATGACTCTCTTTCCATCCGGCGACCACGCCGGGGAGCGCAGCCCTGATTTGAACCCAGGTTGCCCCGACGTGTAGACAATGCCCTCGTTGGGGCCACCCTTTTGGTAGTAAGCGATGTCCGTTGCGCTCAGGAATTGCGGAAACACTTTGAGACCAGGGGTCGTGGTGTGCTCGATGCGCGCCCCAGTCTTCACGTCCACCGAGACGATCTGCGAATCCGCGGCGGCGACTCCCTCCGGGCGGCGCGCACCCCAGGTGTGCTCGGTGGTGATCTCGTAGAACACCACGCGGTTGCCGTCCGGCGACCACTTGGGTGAGCCGAGGCAATAGCCGGGCTTGGAGGCGATGCGCCGAAACTCCCGGCCGTCCGCGCCAATAATGAAAATGCTGAGTTCTTGTGTGTGCTCCCAGCCATGGCCGCCGTCATGACCACGCCAGTCGCTGTTGCGGTCAGATGAGAAGGCGATCCATTTGCCGTCCGGCGACCAGGCCGGCCGCAGGAAGCTATCCGGACCCGAGGGATCGCCCTGCACATTGTTATTCCCACTGAGATTGGTCATTTTGCCGCTCTTGACGTCCATGACCCAGATATTGGCGCGGTAGCCATCGCGGGTGGACATGAAGGCGAGGCGGGTGCCATCAGGCGACAGCACGGCTTGGTCGTCCACCGAGGGGCCCGTGACCAGCGGATGGATATCCGTCCCGTCTGCCCTGGCGCGAAACACATCCGACTGCCCCAATCCATTGCGCTCGGAAGTGAAAATCACCCATTTTCCATCCGCGCTGAAAGAAGGGTGGTAGTCGAATCCTGGAGTGGACAGAAATTTTCTTTCCTCGCTGCCATCGGCGTTGGCGATGTATAAATCCGACGATGAAGGCCCGATGCGATTCATGAGCATGACGCCCGTCTTGCGGCCCCCGGCAAGCACAGTGGATATCCGCTGGCTCAGCAACATCGCCGTGGCGGCGCTACCCAAGAATTTTCGTCGATCCATTAAAATCATCCTCGAATGACTGAAATCAAAGACTCGTGCTATTTGCCGGGTAAGAACGCGACGGTGGCGGGATTGGGGACGGAGAGGGACTCTCCGGTCGCCGCCAACTTGCCTGTTTTGGCATCGATCGCCAAGACGTCCACGGAGTTGGAGCCTTGGTCCGCCACGAGCATCCAATGCCCGGTGGGGTCGATGCTGAAGCTCCAAGGAATTTTTCCCGGGGGTGAAATCCGCTGGATTTCCGTCAATGCACCCGACGCTGTGTCGATCGAATACGTGATGAGCGCTTCCTGGTCGCCCCGCAGAGAGAGGTAGAAGTAACGGCCATCATGGGAGATCGCGATCTCCGCGGCGCTCCTCTGCCCGGAAAAGTCTGCAGGATACGGAGACAGGCTTTTTGTGAGCTGCAGCGCTCCGCTATGACTGCCCCATCGATACCAACGGATTTCGCCCGTCAGTTCGTTGGCGAGATACAGAAATCGTCCGTTTGGATGGAACAGCACACGGCGCGGGCCGGAACCTGGGGGCAATTGAGCGAACGGTATCGTCGCCGGCATCAACGTTCGCGAGGTTGCATCGAAATGGTAAACGAATACTCGATCGGCTCCAAAGTCGGCAACTGCGACAAAGCGATGTGTCGGATCGACGTCGACGCCGTGCGCCGCGGGCGATTTTTGCCGCGGCGTTGGACCGCTGCCGTAGTCCTGCTGTTGAGATGTCATCGCTCCGAGGCTGCCATCCACTTGGAGGGGCAGGGCGCTGACAGTTCCGGTGCCGTGGTTGGCGACGAACAGGGTTTTGGACGCATTGTCGAGGGCCATATGAGTCGCATCACGCCCATGAACATCCACCTGAGTGCGTTGCCGGAGGCTTCCGGTCGCGGCATCGACCGCAAAGCCGATAACAGCCGAATCCGAGTCAGGGCTACCCTCGGCGGACTGCGCCACCGAATAGATGATCGGCAGGGTGGGATGGATCACGAGCCAGCTGGCGCGCTTGAGTTCCGCGGCCAGCCCCAGCGGCGACATATGCCCCGTTTTGGCGTCCAATCGGGCGCCGTAAATGCCGTTTTGAGAAGCCGCAGACTCTCCTGCCGGGCCGGGCGGCCCAAACTTGAATGTACCGATATAGACAAGCTCTCGGGAAGAATCCGCGGCTTGTACATCGATGGCAGTCAGTCCTAGACACAACGCCATCGCCAATGCCCGGCGCCGTTGCACGAATACACTCCCGCTCAAGAAATGCTTACTTGTCATCTAACTAGCAACTTAAGCCTATTCGGTGATTGGATTTCAATCATGCCTCATTATTCCCGACAGGGACGGGTCGTCGACCCTCAGATGCATTGATTGAATCACGCATAGCCTAGAATCAATTTCCCTGTATCACGGTCCGACCCTCGAAAACTGGTTGCTGTCATGGTCGTGACACGGCCGCCAGTGATGTGATTCTGCAGCCGCGCTGCTGCGGCGTTGAACGTGTGGAGTCGGTTGCGTTGGTGGACGTGACCAACGTGCCCGCTCCAGCGGCCATCATCAAGAGGATGGCGCACGCGATAGGGAGCTAGAGACGGACGTCATGGGGCGGCCATTGACCCCCCGTGCCGCTGGTGTTCTTCCATAATGCGTCGCGAACGGGGGGCTATCTATCTACGAATGACCTCTACGAACATCCGGCCACAGTGTAATGGGTTCGCCGCTCAAGCCCTCGGTGCGGCGCCTGCGATCGTCGACGGACTCGTCGAGGCGATCAAAAACCGGGCTTTTGAGCGCGGATCTCAGGGCGTTGCCGGCCCACCGTGTTTGGGAGCGGGCAAGGAGCCTGGTTCGGCGCGCAGCGCCTCCGGAAACAGGCCGTTTAACGTGCGCATCGAGGCTGCCAGCGCGTCGATGGCCGATTTCACCTGCGCCGCGTCACGGCTCTTGCTGAGGTCTGCCACGTGTTGAGCGGCGGAGCGCGTCATCTCCAACGAGGCTTGCACCGTGGCCTTGAAATCGGCGGGATCGCCGGCAATCGCATCCAACATCGCCCCAGAGCCATCCTGGAACTCCTGATTTTCATGCGGCAGCCGGTCGAACTGTTGGTTCTTGAGCTTGGCGTCCATGTCGGCATAGACGCTGGCGAGAATACGCAGCGCCGTGTGCACGAGTTCCGGCGATTTTGGATCTGCAGCACACCCCTCGCGTATGCCGCCAAACGCCAGACCGACGACGGTCAACAACAACGCCAATGTCTTGGTAGCCATGAATGATCCTTCTTTTTGGGTAAGTCACTGATCGGGCAGCAGGTACGCAACTTCGCTATCAAGGAGTGACGTTCAAAACGCCACGCATGAACTCGCCGTGTCCCGGATAGGAGCACATGAACGGATAGCTGCCGGGCGAAGGAGCGGTGAACTGGACGCTGACCTGCTCACCCTTGCCGCAGAGCCGGGTGGCGGCGAGAACGCGCCGGTCGCCCGGGCGCAAATAGCCGGCGCGCTCGCCGGCCTTCAGGCCCGTCTTCGCCACCGCGGCAGCCTGACCCGGGACCGTGAGCACCCAATCATGTTCTTGACGGATGTATTTGCCGGTGTGAAAAAAAGTCAGACTTACATGCGCGCCGCTCGGGCAAACAAGCGTGGTGGGCTTGAAAGCCAGCAGGTCACCGTCGGTCGCAACGCTGAGCTCGACGTCCGGGACGAGCACCGAGGCCGCGAACACCTGATAACCCACGAAGCCGACCGGCAACATTAGCAGGGACGTGAGCACCTCGCGGCGCCTCACGGCAGCGGTATTTGGGTGTTGCGCTTGGCAGCACGACGCCGCTGAGAAGGGGAATAGGGTGTGGCGGCTCAAGGCACTCTCCGTTCCAAATTGTCCGGGTCATGAATCGCGAATACCGCACCCTGACCCAGTCTTGCTATCGCCAGTGATCCGGGCTCCGTGCCGGTCGGCAATCAGCTTTGCGATGGCCAGGCCAAGCAAGGTACCGCGGGCTTCACGGGATCTTACCTTGTCGGCTTGCCAAAAGCGTTCGAAGATGTGTGGCAGATCTGTGGGCGAAATGCCGGCCGGGTGTCGGCGCGATAAAAGACGCCGCCGCGGGGGTCCGCTTCACCCGAAAGCGTTACGCGTCCATGGGTGGCGACTACTGCATTGTCGACCGGGCTCAGCCGCCGCCGCCGAAGCTGCCTTTCATCCGCCTGAACGAGCAGTGCGTCGGCCTCGAGTTCGAGGCTCACGACGCTTACCGCACACTTTTTCTGATGCAGGCGTTCGGATTTGTTATCGCTTTGCCCGATTTATGAATAGCACTGATGCGCCCCAGGCGGTGTATTGTCGCCTATCACATGCGCCTGCTTCGCAGGCTAAGCCTGTCGTTAATATTCGTGTCACTGAGGAAACAACAATGAACCGCATAGCCCTGATGGCCCTTGCTGCGCTCGGCTCGGCCGCCGTTATCTCCGTCGCCATCGCACAGCGCGGCCCCCAGACGCCGGAGCAGCAGGCGGAGCAGGCGGTCAAGACCCGCCAAGGCCTGTTTGAGGTGCAAGGTTTTGCCTTTGGCCCCGTGGGTGCCATGCTGAAAGACGCTCCTTTCGATGCGGCGGTCGTGCAGAAGGAGGCGGCGCGAGTCCAAGTCACCGCGGGCATGATTGCGGAGGTGTTTCAGTTCGACACCCGAAAGTTCCAAGTCTCGACCAAGGCGAAGGAGACCATTTGGAGCAACAAGTCGGATTTCGACAAGAAGATCACGGATCTGCAGACGGCGGCGGCGGATCTCGCTGCGGCGGCCGTCAAGAGTGACCGTGCGGCGACGCTCAAGGCGGCCGGGGCGGTGGGCGGCGCCTGCAAGAGTTGCCACGAGGATTTCCGGGACAAGTAGACCTGCGCGGTAGGTGGGTGAAACGCGCGATGCCGCTTGGGAAATCCGAACGCCGCCCGTTCAAGGCGCTAATTTAGAGGACGCTACTCGACGCCACGGGCGCGGCCGCCAACACCCAATACACCAGAGCCCCGCTAACCGCGACGGCAATCGCTGCTCGCCACAGGTCCGAACCGCGGATGGCCTCGTCAGCCGGAACCATCTCAATGGCTTTCCAGCCCGTCACCATGGCCGGCACCAGCCTCTCCTTCTTGACGAACGTGTAATAGAGAATCGCGGCGACATGCAACCCAATCGCACCCCAGATGAGATCGAAGTTCAGGTGATGCAACTCCGTGAGTCGTTGGGCTGCCGCGTTCGACACCACGCCGTTATATGGTCCCGACCAGGTGATGTCGTCACTGGAATAGAGGCCAGTGATCACTTGCACGGCGACCAGCAATAGCATGAGCAGAACCATCAGACCGCCTAAGGGATTATGCCCCACAGTGTGGATTGCAGGACCCGTGCCGAAGAGACCGCGCGCATAGGCGATGACCGCCGACGGGCCTTTCAAAAAGCTCGTGAATCGGGCGTGCCTCGTTCCCGCGAATCCCCAAATCAGGCGGAACAGCAGCAGGCCCATCACCCAGTAGCCGAGCCATAGGTGCCACTGCATCCACGAAAAGCCCAGCTTCGCGCTGCCCCAGCACGCGATGATGCTAACGGCGAATAGCCAGTGAAACAACCGCAAGGGAAGGTCCCACACTAGGCTCCGGTCGTTTAGTTTCATGAGTTCGGTGTTTCACTGAGTTGAGTCCAATCGTACCTTTATCCAGGCTTTCGGATTACCTGAAATGAATCCCGACCCGTTTTATTCGAGCCGTAGATCATCCCGCATAATCTGGCGATAAATGAGTCCGAACGCTTGCGGCCTGTCTCGGTGGTCCAAAGCATGACTGGCGCCGGGGCAGGCAATGACATATCCGTCGGGTAGGCCTTTTGCATCGGCTTCCGCACGCTCTAGGTCAGAAAATCATTTTCAATTTTTCCTGCAGGAAATCGCTCAGTGACCGGTCACGGTGAGAATCGTGGCGGAATAAGCAGGCACCGTGTACGGAAAGGTCTTGCTGAGATTAAAGATTGCCCGTGTCACTGGAATGACATTTGCCGGGTCGTCGATGGTATTAGTGTCGAGTTCATTGGCTGAGGTTAAGACAGATGCCTTACCATTCGGTGAGATATCGCTCACCCCTTGGATATTGATGCTCGCGGTCTCGGCCGTAGAACTCGAGTTGACGATCATAAGGTAAATTTTCCCGGTCTTGTCGTCTCGTGTGGCAACCGTCTTCAGCATCCCCTTTCCTGCGTAAATCGTAGTGAGAACATCATTGCCATGGTTGTCGGCGAGCATCTTCTGCACGTAATAAGCGGGCGAACCGTAGGTTGTGAGGTTGTTGAATCCGATCAGGTTGGTGTTCCAGCGCGGGTTGTTCACGTTGACGAGAGCTGGCGCATAAGCCTGACTTATAACGAGGTCAGAGTTGCGCACGAGGCCCGTAAGGAATGCCGCGCCCGCCAGAGCCCGTCGGAGATCAGACGACGGCGGCCCGACGGCTGGCTTTACCGGACCTGTATCCGGCACGGCCGCCCATTCCTCTATCACGTATTTTGGACCGTCGCGGGAAATGTTGTCAAAGAAGGTAGATTGCTTTTCCAAATCGGCTGCACCTAGGTAGAAGTGTTCGTCTATCGCGTCCGGCGTGCGCTTGGTCACAGGCTTGGGCTTATCGGGCGGTAGATCGGCGTGGTTTTCACCGGTCGCGATGATCTTCAGAGAAGGGTACGCTGCGCGAATGGCATCGTAGAATCGCGGGAATCGGTAATCGTTGTAGGTCTTGTCGGTGTTACCGAATCCCTCTTCGTTGCCAATCATTACGTATTCGAGCGGGAACGGCTTGGGATGCCCGTCGGCGGCCCGTTTGGCGCCCCAATGACTACTGACGGGGCCGGTGGCGTATTCGATCTCGTCGAGTGCATCCTGGATGAAGGGCTGCAGTTCAGCTGCAGATGCAAAGAAGTTGCGCCCGGACTTGCCGGCGTACACGGTGAGCAGTCCTTGCGCTCCTGCCGCCTCGGCCATTTCAAAGTATTCGAGAAGGCCCATTCCATTCTCAGAGAAGTAGCCGAAGTCGCCGCCGTGCCCGGTTCGCTCCCAGACGGGGCCGATGGTATTCTTCCAGTTGAATCGATTCGTCGGGGTGCTGCCCGTCAAATAACCACCGCCTGGGAAGCGAATGAGGTCGAGCCGAAGAGCTTGGAACATCTTCACCAGGTCTGGGCGAAATAAGGTATTAAAATAGGTCTCGGGGAACAGGGATACGCTGTCAAGCCATAATGTCTCGCCCGGCTCTGCAGTCGACAACACGAAGCGCGCCGCAGCCGTCACCGGTGCCCGACCGTCTATCTGCAGTTTGGCGCTGAGGTGCTTCCATGTTTTTCCGATGCCCTCGACTTGACCTTGAGCGTAGATCGCGTCGCCGTCGGCGCTTTCGACCGTCAGGGTGACCGGACCTGTCATCGGGCGACTGGATTTGGCAAAAAAGCTGGCGGTGAAAGTGTGTGTCGGTATTACGGGGATTCCCCAGTAGCCGCTGTTGGCTACCCCGGCAGGATGCTCCTTTGACGCCGCTTTGATCTCGATGCGTAGGGAACGGCTTAAGGCCGTATTGAGTGAATTCTGCGCATCGAGGAGGATTTCGGCATCCCCCACTCTCGACCACCCCGCCGGATCGGCTGTGCTGGCCATCATGGTTCCGTTCTGAATAAGCTCGGCATACATGCCGCCGTGCATCGAATGATTGATGTCTTCGACCATCAGACCAAAAAAAGTGGGTGGCAGCCGGTGGGCCGCCTTTCCAGCGTCGACGGTGATTTGGCCGACGTCCGCGGCTGCTTGTGCGGCGGCAGGGGACCCGGCCGTGGCAGCGGCCAGACCGTCGCCGAAAAAGGCGCTTCCGGCCAGAATGACCGCGCCGGCGATGGACGCTACGTTCGCAGCGCGTCGCTGCCTTCGGTAAGAGTTGCTAGCCATGTACATTGAAAAACTCCGATGCAAGATTATTGCGGCGGGCGGCCCCAGCGCGAGTCATATCGAGCCAAATGGCGCCATCGTAAATGGCGGCGGGTCCTGAACCTCCGCTGTTTCCTCGGCCATGAATCCAGAGAAGCACCGGCCAGCTGGGAGCGCGCTTCTCTGCTGCTCGCAACCGGCGCCGAATTTGTCGCTGATCTTCGAGGGTGTGGCGGCTGCCTAGGATCAAATATCCGCCAAAAAGTGGGGCAAGCGTGGTTCCCAGAGAGGTAGTTGCCTGAACGATGTTCAAGCGCGCAGATGCGCTTTCGCTTGGTCCAATTACCGTCACGTAGGGATTGGCCACGACCGGCAGCAAAGTGATTCCGCTCGCGATGGCGAACAACGAGCCCAACGTGATGCCATGGGAAGGAAGACGCGCCGCCGGCACCATGCCGAGCGCGCCGATCGCCATGATTATGAGGCCGGGGACAACCGCGTTCTTATAGCCTATCCGCTCGATCAACCAAGCCGATGGCATCGATGCAACGAAATAGGCGATGAACCAGGTCGATTCGATAAGCGAAGTTTTCGTATAGTTGAGATCGAAGACGCTGCGCAGTTGGGGCAGCAACGTGTTGTTGATTACCGTCGTAAAACCCCACATGAAAAACAACTTAGCGAGAAAGCAGAGCGCCCGTCCATACGCCGGAGCGTTTGCATTGGGCGTCAAAACGGGTTCTTCCATATCTTTTGCGGCGGAGATCGGCAAACAATGGCCTGCTTATTGAGGTTTTATTTGTATGAGTATATTGTCTGGCGATGAATTCACGCAACTGTCGCAGTGCGTTTCGGGAAGGGGCGGGCCTCAAGGAGGACGGGTGCTCCTGGTATTTTTGCATGACGTTATGGTCTACCGTAATGCCGGCACGCCATGCCATTACAGCCAGCGCCGAGCGCGTATTTGCCCGCCCTAGCGGACGTGGCTCGGACCGAGTACGGTAGCTCAGGTCTTGGGTGCTAGCCCTGTGCACGCGGTGTATGTTGGCTTGCGCAGCCATCACTGCGCCTCCGAAATGCCGTTTTCCCGACTGATTCGCGCTTTTGGCCCGGACAGCAGCATTTCGAGCCCTTATTGGCAAAATATGCGGATATTCCTAAGCAACCCCAATGTGATGAACGATATTCATAGGCTATTGACTTTACTCGGCCTGGCGTCAGTCGTAATTGCATTTTCGTCAGTGCTTGCGTCCGCATCGGCCGGAGATTTCCGTGTTGGGGCGGGCAAGATTTCGATCACCACGAACGCCGCGGAGTTTCCCTATATGCCTTCCGACCGCCCGAGCCTCAATACGAGGCCCGGCGAACTTAGTTTTGTAGGGGTGCACGACGAGGTGTTTGCTCGAGCGTTAGTGGTTGATGATGGATTACAGGTGGAAGCCGTTGTGGTCCTTGAAGTGACAGCGGTCCCCGCCGCTGGCGAAATATCAGAAGCCATCTCGCGCGCGCTAAAGGTGCGCGAGTCGAACGTACTGATTGTCGCGACTCATACTCACAGTGTGCCGCTGTTTAGCTACGCCGGTGGAGAGGTGACAGCCCGGGAAAGGAAAGAAATCGAACGTCTGAAAAGTGGCGCAGTCGCAGCCGTGCGTGAAGCAAACGCACATTTGCAAGCAGCTCGGGTGGCGTTTGGCCGGGGCGAATCGTGGGTAAATACCAACAACGGGGAGGAGAAGGGATCGAGAATAGGTTATGACCCCTCGGGGCCGTCGGACAAGACTGTCGATGTGGTGCGATTCGAGACGCGGGACGGCAAGCCCATCGCCCTGATCGTAAATTATGCATCCCATGCGGAAGTGATGTTCCGCAGTGTTACGCGCGACGGCGGCTACGAAGTCAGCGGCGATCTTCCCGGCGCCGTCTCGCGCCTCCTCGAAACACAGGCTACGGCACCCATTGTCCTCTATACCAGCGGTGCGGAAGCCGATCAACTGCCGCTGTTCAAGTCACGGCAAGAGGCCGGGTTGATGCCTGCATCCGATGAAGGTGCTGCAGGTTGGGCGCTGCTGGATGTGCAGGCGCGAAGACTCGCGGCGTCTGTCATGCAAGTGATAGCCGACATGCCACGCGGCATGACGGAGGCGAAAATTAGCTCTGCTGTCTCCTCGGTGACTTGTGCGGGGCAGCAGCTAAGCATCAACCCCAAAACCGGCAAAACAACCGTTGAGTCAAGGCCACCCGTGGCCATTCCTCTTGCGATGATTAGAATCAATGATATCGCAATTGCTGGGGTTGGAGGAGATGTTGCCACAGAGATCGGGGAGCATTTCAAAGCGGCCTCGACTGTTCCGCACTCCATGTTTATCACTATGATGGCGCCTTCGGTTGGGTATATATTCGCCGATTCCAGTTACGTACATCCGGGTCATGGCTTGTCGAAGTCTCCACTCGAACCGGGTTGCGCAGAAGACGCGATTGTTAATCGCCTTGTGCAGATGGTCGATATGTATCGCTAGCGAAGTTGTCCCCGATGGGGCGTTCGCAGGAGAATCATCACGTCAAAATTAAATGCGAGAGATCACTTCAGCGATAATCCGAACAAGCGTGAGCGCGACATGGGTCTTTGAGGGGAGAGATTAGAGCGTTGCCAGTTAACATTATGATTGTGAATTAACCGACCAAACAATTTGCCGGGGAAGTAACCCCCAAGAAAATATTTCATCGCGTTTGCAGCTCTCGAACTACGGCGGCAGCAGCGGTATGATCCTGTAGGGAGTAATTTTCACCGGCCCTGATAGGCCATAGTCTTGCAGTACTCTTTTCTTGTCCTCGGCGCCACCGAGCTGTCGTAGACGGTTGTTGAGTGTTGTGGCTACACGCACGGTCATCGAGTTGAGGCCCGCATGCAACGTCGCGCCAAGGTCGCAGTCTCCACTGATTTCATTGGCGTTGATGTCGATTCCATTTACCACAACCGAGAACGTGTCCACGATCTTGCCCAGCGAGAGTGTCGCGCCGTATTCGGCGGACCAATAACGCGGAAGTTCGAATTGAACCGTGTAGGTCCCAATTCCTGATGCAGCGGCGAGCGCCGGAATTTCAGACCACGGTTTGACACCCTGCAAAGCCAAAGTTACCGATTTCCGGGTCGTGCGTGTCGCCGACACGCCGAATGTGGTGTCGTATGGATTTTCCGGTTGCCAGTCCTCGACCGTTAGTTGCCACCTTTCTGAAGTGAGGTCAATTGCAGGCAGGAATGGCACTGCGTTGGTTGTTCCGGTTCGTCCGTCGCTCATCTGAAATCGAATGGACCCTCCTCGACTAGTCCGTAATCCAATGATGTTGCTGTCGAGAGCGATCGCGCTGTCGCCATCGGTGCTCACAACATGCAAGGATGGCGGGGAAAAGCCGAATCGGGTTGGGGTGCCGGCGATTGCAATGATCGCCGCATCGTCGGACGCCATACGGACTTTCATTCGTATGTGATCGCCATCGCTGGAATACAGCATGACAGGCGTTACTTTCCCGCTCCATGCATCCATCAAATAGGGTTGCCCGTGTCCTTCCAGTGTCACCTGCCGCTCGGCGGGTGCGATTTGGTGGGCGTTAAAGAGATTGTACGGCTCACCTGGTGGACTGACCGCTTCCTGATTGTAGATATAGTAATAGTCGGTCCTAGTGCTCGCATCGTAACGGCGAACGCTGAGGAATGATGACCATTGATCGGGCTCAAGCGACGGGCGAATGCCGATTGCCACTAAAATGGATGGCACATCGCTCTCGTGCATCACGGAATGTACGTTCTTGAGTGAACGCAACTGTCGAATCAGGGCTTGTAGTTTCGGGTCGTCAGCTGGGCGATCACCTGGAGTGCTGTCGGGCGCGGCGCCCACGATGATGATCGGGAGGCCGGACTGTGCGTACCCAAGGATCTTCCTAGCGACCTCTAGCGGCATGGCGGTCTTCAGCGGATCGGAGGCGGGCTGGATATCTCCGTCGATGACAAGAGCTTTGTACGCGGGGCCATCCACTGCCAGGTGGCCGTCGCGAACCGTTGCATTGGGTAACGAGAGGAGCGTCGGATTTACATAGTCGCGCGTGAATCCCGCTTCTTGTAGCTTCGTGTCCCGCCACATGCGAAATCCCCCGGGTACCGAAGGCGGCGGCGGATACAAGTAATTTTGCAAATAAATCGCGACGTCCGTCTTCGCGTCTCCCTGCGTGAGTACCTGCTGATTGCGTGCCAGGTAGTCATTGAAGAGCGGGGCATCGATCCAGAAGGGATTGCGCCGACCCCACGCATTACTAAATCCGTACGACCCGAAACGGTGGTAACCCGGCCACTTGGCTTGCGGCTCGTCACGATAGGGAAATACATGATAGATCAGCCGCGTTATTCCGCCGGCAAAGCTTCGATGCATTCTCACCGTAAGATCCCGGTATCCCTGTGCGTAGTTTTGATTGAATGCGGCACAACATTCAGTCGAATACCAGGGATTGCCGTCCATATGGTTGGCGGACGCGATCGGGAGATAGTTATCTACCTCATCGGCCGTGAACAGCGACTCGTGCTCGGGGCGATCCAGTGCGGCTGCGGCTTGAATCTGGTCGTTGATAGGGACGGTAGGGTCGCCTTCCCCTTCGGGTTGAAGACGTAGCCTCAGGTTGTGGGAATGAGCCCATTCCTCCATGGGCAGTATGTGCTTCTCAATCCATAATTCTCCTCGGACGGCGTATAGATCATCTCGAATACGCCGGTCGCTATTATCATCGAAACGGTAGCCGGTGGGAAACAGAGCAGCCAACAGGGGTACCAGCGAGTAACCTCGTCGGGAGCGAAATTCCTCCGCCATCTTATTTGTCCACAATTCATCCGGGCTGCCTCTGTCGACGCTGTGGGAGTCGTAAAAAATGTCGCCGCCGGTTCGGCTCCATTCGAACAGAAAGTCCCTGCCCAAAGCTGATTCGATGCCGTCGATCAGCTCGTCTGTGCCTTCCCGGCTAAACGGATCCGGCTGCGCGAAAACACCCCTAACCCAGAAAGACATGACCAGCCACTGTGATCCAGCCGGAGACGAGGGTGCCTTCCAGGTCAGTGCTGCCGTGGTGGAACCGCCGGCGTATCCATCGAAATGTTGGCCTCTGATCGCAGCGGACAGGTTGATTGCCGACGAGCGATCTAGCAAAACCGGTCGTGACGACGCACAGGGAGAGTGAACGCATCGGTATGCCACTACAGCAACCAGTGCGGTGCGGGGACTAGGCAAGGTAGGCTGCCAAAAAGGCCCTTTATCTGGCACGGGCGGAATTATTGGACCGTCGAATCCAGCGCCGGCGTCTAATGGGGCGCCACTTACGTCAAGCATTTTTCTTACGTTGTCATCGTCGTTGGAGAATCGTTCGGGCGCGACCGTGGGCCCGTGACTCAAGCTTAAACGCATGCCGAGTCTTTGGGTCGTTGCCAAAATGGTCTTAAGTTGTGCATCCGTGGGGAATGTCCATTGGCCCACTTCGACCCCGGCGATGCCGCTGCGGTTCATCTCCTCTAGCTCCGCCTGTATCTCAGTTGATTCGGCCATTGGCGTCAGATTCATCCGAGCCCAGGGTCGATCTATGGCGAGTGGGTGAGCGAAAGTCGCCGCGGTGAGCGGGGTGACAGGATTTAGTCCGAGGAAGTGCACTTTGGATGCCTGAAATTCCGCGGCCTGTGCCAATGCTGCTGCAAAGAGCAGCGCTCCGCAGAGGCCTTGAACTGCAGCAAGCCGCGGCTTCAGTGCCTGGCAAACCATGCAACAAGGATGCGAATGATCGCCATCTCAGTTCCCCAGCAGCCAACGTGCGTCACTTAGATCGTGGGCTTCAAAATAACTTGCCAAATTTTAATACTCGGACAAATAATACTATATGTCTGACAAAAAGAAAGTCAGGCGCATGAATTAATTAGGGGGTAGCGATGGGAACAATTAATCTAATGAAATCAATCCGCGCCGCGGTATCTCCGGCAAAGCAGGCCGGAACCGCTCGAAGAGCGATGCTGTTTCTTTCAATTGCTCTACTGATTCATGGGAGCCTGGTGGTTCGCGCAGGGGCCGCCGCCATCGCAGCGTCGGATTCATCCAATGTCGATGTGTTGGGCGAAGTTGTAGTTACCGCGGAACGGCGTACCGAATCAGCGCAAAAAGTTCCAGTGTCACTTAACGTCGTGTCGGGTGATGACATTGCACGGGAAGGCATCAGTCAACCGGAAGATATGGACAAGCTTGTACCTGGATTGATGATCACCAACGATCCCGTCTCGCAGCCGTCCATTCGCGGCGTGGGTTCTCCGAACAACAATGTCAATTCGCTGGCCACATCGGGCATTGCGACGACCATCGACGGCGTCTTCATTGGGCGCGTTACCGAAATAGCCGGCAATTTTTTCGATCTGGAGCGGGTCGAGGTGCTCAAAGGCCCCCAAGGGACTCTATACGGGCGTAACTCGGCGGGAGGCGCCATCAACGTCATCAGTCAGGAGCCCACGCAGGAGTTCGGTGGCTTTCTTGAAAGCGACTTGGGGAATTACAACCTGAGGCGCTTCACCGCCGCGCTGAATTTACCCATCAGCGATACCTTAGCTCTACGGCTGTCCGTCTACGACTCCAAGCGAGATGGATACCTGACCGACGGATACGATGACGAAAATACGCGCGCAGAGCGCATTCAAGCCTTATGGAAGCCCAACGATGACATTTCATTGCGTCTGATCGTCAGCGAATCCCGCGTTGGTGGACTCGGGTCAGGGCAGGCATTTGAGAATTATGGAAATGGACGAGTTGGGGTGGAAACCAGCGGCTACGCGAATATGCTGAATTCAACCTACGCTCTAATACCCACGCTCAATGGTGTATCGCCTGTGCCGCGGTATGTCGGATATCAGGACTTCAACACTCACAGTGTGTCTGCGGAACTTAACTGGGACCTTGGATTTGCCACGTTGACCGTCTTGCCGGCGTACAAAAATCAAGGTTTCGGCTACGCCAGCGGCGTCACGCCGAATGGCAGCTTCGAAAGCACCGGTGGGTCGCATCAAACCTCCGAAGAAATCCGACTCGCCAATCGAAATGACAAATTCAACTGGACGGTCGGCGCATATCACTTCGACGAAAGCGTTAATTTCGACTTGAACGCGCGATTCGACAACTTCAGTCTTCCTTTTGCAGACGTTTTCAACAGCGTTAACCAATATCTGAGCGCCCCGAATCTCGCCACGAAAAGCACCGCCGCATTCGGCGATATCGTATACGACGTCGTCGATCGATTACGCTTGCTCGCCGGCCTACGCTATACCACGGAAACCAAGACGGCGGATCTTACCAGCCAATGGTACGGCGAGGGATTCAACATCCCCGGTCACAGCGTTACGGCAACGGATCCCATGACCGGGCTGCCAACGCCGCTGTATGCGTACGCCAACCCGGACAGTCTGTACACCGTGAACACCAGTGGTCGCGTCGGGTTCGATTACGACCTCATGCCGAAATCGATGCTCTATTTTACGGTCGCCCGCGGATTCGAGTCGGGCGGCTTTGGTCTCGCCCCGCCACCGCAGGCGGTCTACAAGCCGGAGTTCCTCACCGCCTTCACGTTGGGTATCAAGAATCGGTTCGACGACGATCGAATCCAGTTAAACGGCGAGGTGTTCTACTGGGATTTCAAGGACCAGCAGTTAAGTGTGGTCGTCCCGGATATCTACGGTGCGTTGGAGAGCGTGACCGTCAACGCGGGCAAGACCAATATAGAGGGTGCAGATGTGAGTTTGGAGTGGGCTCCCGATCCCGCCGACCATGTGAGCACCGAATTGCAATATGAGCACGCGATTTTCGCAGAATATACGGTTATAACGGGACTTGGACCCAGCGCCACACCGAGCGGCTGTGTCTATACGCCGACGACGGTCAACGGATACTCTGCCTACTCGGAAGACTGCCGGGGTTCAAAACTCCCGTTTGCCCCCGAGTTCGCAGGAATTACCTCATATATGCATAGTTTTGCCCTCGAATCCGGTGCCAGCATCGCGGTTGGCGGGGATGTCCATTATCGGTCGAAGTACATCAGTCAGGTCTCCCAAGATCCGGCGTACATCTCTCATGGTTACGCGTTGACCGATCTCGAGGCCACGTTCTTTGCACCGAGCAAAAAATGGCATGTCGAAGCGTACGTACGTAACGTCACGAACAAAATTGTCTACGACGTGCCCGGTGTGAACTCGTTCAGCCCGCTGCAACCGGCGAATTCCACGAGGTTTTCGACCATCTTGCCGCCACGAACTTACGGCCTACTTTTGAACGTGAAGTTTTAGTAGTGAAAGCGAGTCGGTGGTCGCGTCGCGACCTACTCAAGCTCACAGCGGCGACCGCATTGGTGGGAAGCGATGCTGTACCACCCGGATCCGCATTCGCAAATGGGGGTGTGCAAGCCGCGCCTTCGCCGGATTACGGCCTTCGCGACAGGGCGCTGCTGGACTTCGGCTGGCGCTTTCACTTCGGAAACGCGAATGACCCCGCCAAGGATTTTGGCTTCGGACAAGGCAAATCGGGCGACTTCGAGAAGACCGGCGATTTCATGTTGCCTAGCCAGCTCGTCTACGACGACAGCAATTGGATTGACGTGGACTTGCCCCACGACTGGGCCATCGGCTTGCCATTCACTGATGATCACTCTCTGTTGACCAATGGAGCTTATCCGCTCGGGCGTCAATATCCCGACACCAGCATCGGATGGTATCGCAGAGTGATTGACATATCGGCCGCTGAGGAGGGCAAGCGCATCACCATCGAATTCGACGGTGTGTATAGGGATTGCATCATTGCTTTCAACGGTTTTTATGTCGGCCGTCACAGTGGTGGATATGACTCCTTCAGCATCGATGTAACAGACTTTGTCACCTTCGGCGGATCGAACGTCATTTTGGTGCGAGTCGATGCAACACTAAGCGATGGTTGGTTCTATGCAGGCGCGGGCATTTACCGCCATGTGTGGCTGACAACGATGCAGCCGGTCCACGTCCGGCGCTGGGGAACCTTCGTTCGAGCTGAGATTCAGGCCGGTTCGGCTCTTTTGTCGGTTCGAACCGAAATCGACAATCAATTGGGGTCGCCGCAAAGCGTCCGGGTGATCTCCACCATTATCGAACCGTCCGGTACTGTGGTGGCCACGATTACGACCGAGAAGATGGCGATCCAAGCAGGCGGGGAGCTGACGTGCGAGCAGCAAGTCACCGTGCAAAAGCCGGCGCTATGGTCATTGGAAGATCGACATCTGTACACGTTGGTGACGGAAGTCCAAGCGGGTGGCGCTCGCACGGATCGATATGAGACGCCCTTTGGTATACGCACGATGCAGTTCTTCGCAGACAAGGGATTCTTTTTGAATGGAAAGTCGGTCAAGATTAAGGGCACTGCGAACCACCAAGACCACGCCGGCCTGGGATCCGCGCTGCCCGACGCAGCGCATCGGTTTCGGATCGGTAAACTGCTCGACATGGGATGCAACGCCTATCGCACGGCACATAACCCGACCGCTCCGGAATTTCTGGATGCTTGCGATGAGCTTGGCATGTTGGTACTGGCGGAAACGCGGTTCATGTCGTCGAATGTGGAAGGGTTGGCCCAACTCGCCAACATGATTCGGCGGGATCGAAATCATCCGAGTATTTTTATGTGGTCGATGGGCAACGAAGAACGCATGGCCTCGACCGAACTAGGCAGGCGTATCCTCTCCGCAATGAAGAATGCCGCCATGGACGCGGATGGTTCGCGACCGGTCACTATTGCCCCGCAACCGTTGGGCATTGGGCTCGGCGAAGGTGGCTTACAGGTGAGCGACGTCATGGGGTACAACTATGCCGACCCCCAAGTGCAGAGTTTCCATGAAGCACATCCCTCTATTCCCATAATGGGAACGGAGAATGTCAGCGCCGTGGGCACGCGCGGCGTCTACGAAACCAATGTCACTAAGGGCTATATCAGCTCCTACGATTCCTATACAACGACGGGGCGAGCCTCGGCGCAGGGTTGGTGGCAGTTCGTAGAGCAGAGACCTTGGCTGGCTGGGGGATTCGTGTGGGCTGGATTTGACTACCGAGGAGAACCCGCGCCGTTCCCGTGGCCTAATATCAGCGCCCAGTACGGTGTCCTCGATACCTGTGGATTCCCCAAGGACACGTTCTACTATTATCAAGCGTCTTGGCGCGTACAACCGGTTCTACATGTGCTGCCTCATTGGAACTGGACGGGATTGGAGGGCCAGCAAATAGCCGTTTGGGTATATTCGAATCTGGATACGGTGGAACTCGTCCTGAATGGCCGCAGTCTGGGCTCGAAGCCGGTCATCAAAAACTCGCATCTTTCTTGGATCGTCGAATTCGAGCCGGGCACCCTCGAAGCACGTGGGTTTCGGAATGGTCGCCAGGTCATGATCGCTCGCCGGATCACGGCGGGAGAGCCCGCGAAGTTGGCCCTACGTACCGACCGCAGTACAATCGATGCGAGCGGCGAAGACCTAACTTTTTGCGAAATTGAGATCCAGGATGCAAACGGAACCGTCGTTCCTAATGCGAACAATCTCGTTACCTTCAAGGTAACTGGGTCCGGCAAACTACGGGGCGTTGGTAACGGTAATCCTACCTCGCACGAATCCGATGTCGGTGTCAGTCGTTCCGCATTCTCCGGCTTGTGTATGGCTATCATACAGTCCGGGAAAGTGCCTGGAGCAATTCACGTTCAGGCGACTTCGCCGGGTCTGCGGTCCGTTGCAGTGATAATCGCCGCAAATCCGGTGGTGCTGCGACCGCAGGTTCCTGTTTGGCAGCGTCTTGTGCCGTTAGGAGAGGGTGTCACGGGCCTGTGGCGACCGGTGCACCAAACGCAAGCGGCGGAGGGTCCGGCCGCCTTGCAGCTCGACGGCGGAGGCGGCGCTTGGGCCTTTACGCTGCGCCAAATCGGCAGCGCTCTCACGGGAACGGTCGAAGCCCCCGCACCAATGTTCGGCGCAAGTGCCGGAGGCTCAATCCGCGAGGGCGAGGTCAATGGAACTGCCGTATCGTTCACTGCCGGCGTCACCCATTATAAGGGAGCAGTAAGGGGAGATACGATCGAGCTTGAGGTGAATGCCACCCCGTTTGACCCGTTTGTCGCTCCGGCACCCCCTATTGGCCGTCAGCCCGTCATCGGCCCCCCTCCCGATGGTTCGGATTTCGTGCTCGCTGCATTCAGCGGCGCGCGACGTGCACCGACGCTTACCCTGCAGCGAGCCTCCCGATGAGAGCGCTGCACCGGATTATCGGCATTGTCGTCATGGGCCTGCTGTTGTGGCTTGGGGGTACCGGGGCGCTGATGCAATCCTTGGACTTGTACAAACTAACGATTCACGCGCCGGAGTCCGATCCAACCATGATGTCGCTCAATGAAGGAAAGTATGGGCCTGCCGACTTCTCCGTGATAACTGAGCGCGATTTTACGGCCGCTGTCTTGCCGCCAACTTTCAACTATTCGCAAGCGGTCGATACGGTCATTGAGGCCATACATACTCAATCGGGCGGCGTTCAACCGCGATTCGTAGAGTGGCGGATCCTCAACGGCATTCCGATTGCACGAGTCGGGATCGGAGCTCAGACTCTGGCATTCGATGCAACTACGGGTGTCGCCGTGGCCAGCAGCAACATCGCCTCGTTGTCGCCGCTCGAGCTTCCCATGTCGGTTCGCCAGCGGACAAAGCAGCTGCATCGATTCTGGATACGTAATTTCTTCCCCGGTGTATGGATTGAAGTACTGTCGGGGCTCGTGCTCTTGATAATGACCACTACCGGCGTGGTTATGTATTTTCGACTGTTATCCGCGCGGCGTCGACTGAGCCGCTTCAACCCGTTTTGGAGCGCGGGCGGCCTGTGGCGAGCGCTCCATCGAAGCATTTCTATTATTGCTGCCGTCTTCTTGCTCGCCATAGCGTTTAGCGGAACCTGGATCGGCTACGAAAGCGTCTATGGCAGCTTCCATTTCGGGCCACCGGTTGACGTATCCGCGCCGTTGAGCGACGGCGACGTGCGTCAAATGGTGTCCGGAACAATAAATGCCATGCGCCGAGTGGAGCCTCTGACGCCGATCAAGGTGTTGCGGGTGCGAGTGTACGGTGCCATGAAACAGGGTATTACGATTACCGGTGGTGAGGGCGAGACGCGCCAGCTGGTGTTCAACGCAGTCAATGGAAAACCAGCTTCGCTCACGGAGCCGGAATATCCCAAGAGCGGGTTTCCATTCGGTGTCCAAGTGCATGAAAATGTGAAACACTTCCATTCTGGTATGTTATTCGGCCTCGCGGCGCGCTGGATGGGTCTTTTCGCCGGTCTGTCGCTGATGTATCTCTCTATCTCAGGCCTCGTCATGTATTTCCAGCTATGGCTAAAACGTCGGTCGGGTGAACGGTACAGCTTTTTCTGGGTGTGATCTGGTCGGAATCTCACCGATAACATGACAGCGAAATCGATGGAAACGCCGAAACCCCCTCGTTAACATGCCTTCCGCAATCGAAATTTTAAGATTTACCTCATCGCGCGCTTTTCGGCCACCGTTGCATGGCAGATGATGGATTTGGGCCTCGCATGGCACGTCTATGAGTTAACCAAGGATCCGCTTTATCTTGGATTGGTAGGGCTGGTGCAATTCGTTCCTTTTGTGTTGCTGGTAATTCCCGCAGGATACGTCGCTGACAGGGTCGATCGAATCTGGCTGCTTCGGCTCTCGTATGCAGGCTGCGCAGTTTGCGCCTCATTGGTATTATGGTTTGCGCTTCTTGGTTTAGAAAATATTTATTTTTTGCTGCTTGCAATGGCGATATTTGGAGTCGCTCGCGCGTTTTTCTTGCCTACCAGTAAAGCTATCATTCGAAGCATCGTGCCTCGGTTCATCTTTGCGAACGCCATCGCTTTGAACGGAACAGTGAATCAGATGGCGGTTATAGGCGGCCCGGTGCTTGGTTGCTTGGTCTATCTTGCCGGGCCCGCGCCGCTATTCTCATTGGTTGTCGTCTTATTGATCATTACCATACTTCTGCTGGGTTACCTCAGGCCGCTCCTTACCCCGGAAGTCGCCAACACCGCAGGATCTCGAGGAGTTCTGGAGGGCCTGGACTTCGTCGTCGGCAGACGCATCCTACTTGGCGCCATTTCATTAGATCTTTTTGCGGTGCTGTTCGGCGGCGTGACAGCCGTTTTGCCCGTCTACGCAAAGGATATTTTACATCTAGGGCCAATGGGATTGGGTGCAATGAGGACGGCGCCTGCGGTCGGTGCAGCGATTACCTCAACTGTCCTCGCGATCTGGCCAATTCATAGGTGGCCGGGCATCTGGATGTTTGGTGGAATTGGGGCAAATGGATTGGCGACCATTCTATTTGGGTTATCAACCTCTTTGCTCCTATCGGTTATGGCTCTTTTGGCGATAGGAAGTGGTGATCGGCTTAGCGTATTCGTTCGACAAACTCTCGTGCAAGTGCAAACGTCGGAGCACATTCGAGGTCGAGTCAGCGCCGTTGCCTCTATGTTCATCGGAGCATCAAATGAACTGGGCGCTTTTGAGCCGGGAGTTGCTGTACGTTTGTTTGGCCCGATGATCGGCGTGAAGGGAGGTGGCCCGGCCACGATTGTGGTCGTTGCTGCGTACTTACGTTTGTTTCCGAGCTTTCTCAGCCTGGGAGGCTTTGAGGAAGAAATCAGTCATGCCTAGACACGATCCGGCAGTCCCATCGCCTTAAGAAATTCTTGCCGAACCTCCTCCGGTTGTCCGGCGACCCAAGGATTGCCATGCGCGCGGCGACCAACGAATGGATGTTTCAGCCATTCTTCCATGGTCATCGGTCCATAATACTGCGCATTAGCACTCGGCAGGGCAACCAACCTAGCCTGATGCGGGTCGCGAATCAGGCCCGAGGGATCTCGCCCCTCGGCTACAGCCTTCAGATCTCTGAAAAACCGTCTGCGCAGCATCCCAATGCCTTTGTCGCTGGCGCCTAACATTTCTTTTGTGCGATCGGCAATGCGGCCCTGCCCAACCCACCCAAGTATGTCTTGATTGATGACATGGCTGGTAATCCATTGCCCATTTGAATCTCGAATTGGGCTATGCCAAGAAGGAATCCGCACCTGAACATAAGGTTCGCGCTCGACTGGCACGCGCGTGTAGAACCAAGAGACGGACAGCATATTCTCATCGTCGATTGGAACACGCCATTCGATATGGTCTCCTAGGCAAAAGGCATTTGGCCACAGACACACTCGGCCGATTGTCCACAGTTGATCCGATTCCATCATTCCCTCCCGCAGCCGTCGATAAGTGATGCCGTATTCAAATTCCTCGAATGCGACTCGCAGATGCCTGGCAGCATAGGGCTTATTAGTACCGGCTAACTTGGAGGGCAGGTTTTCGTGCAGCCATTCAAAATGCACCGGATCAATTGAATTTTCCTGACATTGCAGCCAGTTGCACGGCACATGGGAAAATACGACCTCCACAAATCCGTTCGCTCGAGTAAACGGTTCCCAGACGGGGAGCTCGGGAGCCGGTTCGGTGCCCATGTACGTCCAGAGCATGCCGGCGAACTCGCGAACGGGATACGCGATGGCTCTGCAGAGTTTCTTGGTCTTAGCATGAGGTTTAACAATGTCGTCATAGGGAATTGCGACGATGCGGCCCAGTTCATTAACCGTCCACCCGTGATAGCCGCAGCGCAGTCCGTTGTGCTCAACGAACCCATATGACAAGTCCGCGCGTCGGTGCGGACAGTGACGGTCAATGAGGCCAAATTTCCCGGATATATCGCGATAAAGCACGAGGTCTTCGCCAAAGAGCCGAATTGCCTTGACGCGCTCCGTCTCGAACTCGCTCACTCCGGCAATCGGGTGCCAATAGCGACGTAAGAGGTTGCCCATCGGTGTGTGTGGACCGATTTGCGTGAGCAGCTCATTGTTTTCTTTGCTTAGCACGATCGTCTTCCTTGGAAATCACCTAGCTTACATTTTTGCTGTTAAGCAAATGAAGTTCTTGCATTCGCCCGATGGAGTTTGAAAAAGAGTGGCTCGGGAACAACTTTCTTCACGCCGCACCAGGAATACCACACGCCGAGCACTGCAATTGTATAAATCAACCGGCGCAATCTGGTCCAACAATGACCCATAGGCCGCTGCATGGCTATGGCTGATGCTACGGCCAACCATATTTCCAGGGCACTATTAATCGCAACAGCGCTCCATTTTAATTGGGCAAAACCTTCCCATATGGCCCAACTGTCATTAGGTGAGAGGATAAATTGCCGCGTCCATGCGTAAGCCTTCGGTGTAGGTCCAGTTCAAGACCGAGCGCGTTCGCCAGGCATCTGTCTTGGATCTAGTAGCGTAGGAAACGGCACGAACTTGGCATTGGATGTTGGTTTGTAGCGCTTGACGAGCTCGGACAGAGGAAAGCCTATCCACGGAACGAGCATGGACCACGCTTCGACGTAGCGCATGCGGTAGATGCGTTCCTCAAGAGCGTGAGGTCGCAGTATATTCTCTAACGTGAGGATCCCCTGAACCTCACATTCACCGTCACTTATGTTCTGGTGTGATATCGGACGACTTGCCACTGGGCGGGGATAAAAAAGCTTGTTCATATGGCCTCTAATGCCATGGCGGCTGATAAGTCGCCGAGATTAATTGTTATCGGGGGAGGGTCGGGCAGGGGGTCGATGACGTCGTACGTTCGCAATGTGGCTACCGAGGCCTATAAGGTAGGAATGTCCACCGCACCGAACTCAGCGGTTCCCGGGACGCCCAGAACACACGGTTTGATCGTCGCCGCTCATTTTTGAGTGAAATCGGTGCTACCAAATGCGAGTGGAACGTTGCACTTGACTCGCACCCGAAATACTCAGACAATAAAATTGACTTCAAATCGGGCTGTGCTTTCTCAATCAACGGCGCTGTTGGGAGCTCCATTAATTTATGGTCGTTCAACCATATGACGCCGTAGGAGTTGATTCGGCTCCCGCTGCTAGTCGACGGACTTTGGCATTTTGTGCCTTATCCGCATTGTTAGAGGGATTTGACAATCAATCGATGGGCGTTGCGGCCCCTCGCGTAATAGCGGAATTCGCGCTATCCACACAGCAAGCGTCATTTATATTCAGCGCGACTCCCTTTGGATTGTTCTTAGGTGCAGCGATCGGTGGTCGGATCGCGGACCTGTTCGGTCGAAAACGCTCATTAATCGCCTCACTCGTGTTGTTTGGTTTGTTCTCGCTGATGACATCGTTTGCAGGTGGAGCAACTTGGCTGTTAGTTGCTCGATTTCTAACTGGGCTTGGCTTGGGCGGTGCGATGCCAAACTTCGTTTCGCTTGCGTCGGAGGCCACGCAAGGGAAACAAAGAGTAAGCATTGTGACATTGATCATGGCGGCGATGCCTTTCGGCGGCGCGATCTCTGCCGTAGTGGCTCTGGGGGCGCAGCTGGGTTGGGATTGGCGGTCGATTTTTTATATCGGTGGGTTGGCACCTTTGATCCTCGCAACGTGCATGATGGGTTACTTGCGCGACACACCTAATTTGCAGGTTGCCGTCGCTTCAAAAAGGGCGCATGGCGGCGTACTCATCGCCCTGTTTGGGGAAGATCGGCTACGCACCACGGTATTGCTGTGGGTTGGCTTCTTTTTCACCCAAATGGTTCTGTTGTTGATGCTGAATTGGTTGCCGCAATTTGTAGTCGGCTTAGGCTTTTCGCGTCCCGAGGCCAGTTGGACATCCGTGTGTTTTAACATGGGCGGCAGTTTGGGCGCCTATTTTCTTGGCCAATTGCATGCGGGAAAGCAGCGGCGCACCTGGGTACTACTGACTTACGGGGGTATGGCGATCACGTTATTTGGCGTCGCATCGATCGGCAAGTCATTCGCAATCGCGGCAATTGCATGCGCATTGGCAGGAATATTCATCATTGGAGCGCAGCTCGTGCTATTTGCCCTGGCACCCCTTTACTACGGCACATCAATCCGCGGTACGGGAGTCGGTGCGGCGGTGTCGCTGGGCCGGCTGGGGTCGGTTGTCGGCCCCTTGTTTGCGGGCATGCTGATGGCGGGGGGTGGTAGCAGCGCTACCGTACTTTTAGGAATTATTCCGTTCGTGCTCGTTGCCGGGGGCGCGGCATTGTCGCTCACGTGGCGTGAACAATCCCGGGATTAGCCTGCCTAGGACGGGGAGGACGAGCCATTTGCCCGCTGCGGCGCAGGAGATCTGGTCTTTTTCTTTTGCTTTCGAGAATTGTCGATGTCCTGACTTGCGAAATCAACGAGGTCAAGCATTGCCTTACGCGCGGCATTCGGGTCCCCCGCTGCCACGGCCTTGTAGACGCGCTCATGGTCTGGCAGTGGGTCACGAGGCAGGGGATAGCGGCGCTGCTTGAATATGGTTGTCCAAGTCACCGCGGCGCCGATACCATTGACCAGACAAACGAGGAATGGGTTCTCGCTTGCCTCCAATAAAGTCGAATGAAACTCGCGGTCGGCTTCCTGACCCGCAGCAGATGCGAGCGAGTGCGTTGCCATATCACGAAGCGCCGTCCTCATTCGCAATAGATCCGCCTCGGTGCGCTTCTGCGCGGCGAATGCTGCAGAGGCGGGTTCAATGATCTTTCTTAATTCAAACAGACTGTTCAAAAGCGACTCTTCAGGCTCGAACTCGAAAATCCATGACAAAACATCCAGATCGAGCAGGTGCCACTGTTCCATAGAGCTGACTTGAGTGCCCACGTTGGGACGTGAATGCACGAGACCCTTCGCAGCGAGAATTCGCACCGCCTCGCGATAGGCAGTGCGGGAGACCTTCAGTTGTCCGCTGGCCTCGATTTCTCCGTTCAGAATGTGTCCTGCTGCATATTTCCCGGACACGATCTTTACGCCAATGTCTCTGGCGATAGAACCATGCAAACGAAGCGTTTTGCGCCGCGCGCGAACGGTCGCGCGGGTTGGTCCGCCGTTTACGGGAGCATTCCTAGGAAAGACATAATCCGCTGTCATGAATGTAATGTGCTCATACAGTGAATGTGATCAGTTTGAACCGTTTCCCTTTCAAAAAGTAGTGACGGACCATTTGGTCAAGCTGTTAGGGTCCTCAGCAGTATTCCTGTTAGGTATGATTTTGGCAACATTTCTAGTGTTCCCTTGAAGTCGCAGCCGAAAAGGTAGCAATAGGCGTATCGTCTGTCGATTTGTGCGCATTCATTGTTGCAGGGATTTCGACAAATGATGCTTTAAGATACGCGCCGACGTGCATAGACTCCACCTTCAACCGCGCGGCGCGCCCTGCGGCAATCACGTGAATGCTTAGGTTGCATCGATGGATTAGCGCGGTTTGCTTCGTACTCCTCGCGTGGATCGTCCTTACCGGATTGCTGCGCTCCCTCGACGAATTAACACGGCCGCCCCAGCGAACTCGCCCGCCAGGTGTATCTGAGGTCGCAACGGCACCGCCTCCCATGGGCTGCGCTAAACCGACTATAGCTCCTTCCGGCCTGCGTCCCGGCGACGGTGTACGATCCCGAGACGGTCAAAGCGGTCTAGATTGGAACTAAGAACCCGGTTTTTAAACGATCACATTCCACGGAATCAAATCATGTTATCGCGTTTAGATGCGGCGCACTCTTAGGTGTCAGGAATGAATCGGATCGAATTGCTTGGTGAGAAGAATGGGGCTACTATCTTCACTTGTCTGAGTAATGAGCGTCACTGTGAACACGCGCCCTGGCG
>Ga0302315_10000862_pt1 | contig 32740 bp, 25 predicted proteins | sample III_Palsa_N3_1_FD_200532 | JGI IMG/M metagenome (GOLD analysis project Ga0302315, IMG submission 200532) | Peat permafrost microbial communities from Stordalen Mire near Abisko, Sweden - III_Palsa_N3_1 | ecosystem: Environmental > Terrestrial > Soil > Palsa > Peat permafrost | place: Sweden...
ATTAGTTTCAACTGCCACTTTAAATTCAATGTATTTAGAAAGCTTCTGAGGCATTAAATTCTCTTTTACCACATTTCTAAAATAAGCATTATTGATCTCAGTCATAAGTGAATTAAGATACGCCAAAATAACCTCGCCATCTTTTTGGCCATTTTTCGAATTCAATATGGTATCTAGAATTTTAAAAAGCGCTTTCACGCGTAATTTTGAAGCATTGTCAAATGAAATAGTTTGTGAATTCAGTGGATTGATTAAAAAAGAAAATGTTTTTGGAAGTAAAGACAAACAGTTATGGTCAAAACTCATTTTGAAACATTTGATGTTTTTTTTCGGCTGTGCAGGTGCAGTATGAATTTGGTTTGGTAAAATAAAAAATAATTGTCCATTTGTAATTGTCAAATCTTTTAAATCAACCTTGTGAGTTACTGAACCGCTTTCAATGAAAACGAAAAAATAATTGGCTTTCCTATGCGGTCGCCTTAGCTTTTTCATAAGCTCGGCCGGCAAATCATTATTTGAATTAGAACTTACCCTAATCGCAAGCTTGTCGTGAAGTTTAATTTGTTCAATTAGTCCTTTTGTTTCCTGCATTACGTCTGTTTAAATCATTACGCCGGTCCTAGCTTTATTCCGGATTGCTAAGTTTGGGGATGATGGTTGGGGTGGGATAACTTGATTTTCCAAAAATGGTGATTATAGTTCTTGCTTGATCAAATATATAAAATGAATTTGATAGATAAGTTTATCAACATCCGGATTACTTATTGACGGGACTAAAGAATCTTATTGGAAATCAATACATCACGCACAGCTACATCCAATGCATTAGCAATATAAAAAAGTGTTTCTAGGGTTGGCTGTTGATAGTTCCTACGTGTAGGCTTTGAAATGGACGCCTAAAGAGAAGCGGGATATTATCGGTTCAATATATCCGGAAAAACTCAGTTTTGACGGAGAGCATTATCGAACCGATAGAATAAACGAAGCGGTACGTCAAATCTGCCTGATAGAGACTGAATTGCAGGAATGCAAAAACGGCACAAGCGAAGAAAATTTCGACTTGTGCCGTTTGGCGGAGAGGGAGGGATTAGCTGCGCTGATCCCTGAAAGGTGGGGGCTTCAGCCCACCGGCGTCAGCGCCGCACTGCCTGCGGCGGAGGGACGGCTTTCGAACCTTTTGTGAAGGATTTGATGAAAATTGGTGATTTTTCAAATTCGCATAACATATTAAAATAATGTTAGATTGGTTTTGTTACCTTTTTAGAAAAAAACGTAACATCTGATGTTGCCTTTTTTAGTAGATTTGTAACATGGAATCTGTTCAATCCATAGTAAATGCTTCATTATCAAATGTTGGCGCCGGGAAGATTTTTTTCTCAACCGATTTTCGAGGGGAAGGATCCCAAGCAGCGATCAAAATGGCCTTGTCCAGGGCGGTACGTAGTGGGCATATTCGACGGCTGGCGCAAGGAATCTATTTTGTCCCAGTCATCGACCAGGTGCTCGGAGAGCTGACGCCTTCCCCCGAAGCTGTGGCAGAACAATTGGCTGAACGGGAAAAAGTACGTATTCGGCCGGCCGGCGCCTTTGCTTTGCATAAGCTTGGCCTGACGACCCAGGTACCCACCCGGCTGGTATACCTGACTGACGGCCATCCTCGCAAATTAAGGATCGGAAAAGCCTCGGTTGAATTTAAAGCCACCACGCCAAAGAAGATGTCCCTCTTAGGAACGATTAGTGGACCATTGGTCTTAGCTCTGGAGAGCCTGGAGTTGGACAAAATAGATCCCGCCACCGAAAAACGAATCATTCATTTATTACAACTAGAAACCCCGGACCTATTGGCCCAGGACTTGAAGCTTGCGTCTGGAAAAATATACGATTACCTGGTCCGATTACTAAAACAAATACCCTATGACAGGATGGTTGCAGCTAACGCTTGATCAGCGCCGAACGACATTGGAACAAGCCTTTGTAAGAAGTGGGATGCAAACCAAGGCCATTGAAAAGGACTGGTGGGTCACCCTCTGCCTAAAGGCATTATTCAGCACGCCTTACGCTCCCTATTGCCTGTTCAAAGGCGGGACATCTTTAAGCAAAGGATGGAAGTTGATTCAGCGGCTTTCGGAGGATATCGATATAGCGCTTGCTCCTGAAGCATTCGGTATGACCTATCAGCCAACGCCCAGTCACAGCTTCGTTAAGAATCTAAAACGACAGGGATGCGCTTTTACCACTGCCGTGCTAAAACCAGCGATGGAAAAGGCCCTGCGGGAACTCGGTGTGCCGGAAGGAATGGTTACCGTGGAAGCAGAGGCCGTGCCTGAGAACCGACCGGACAAAGATCCGCAAACATTGTTTATACGCTATCCATCCTTGTTTGATCCGCATCCTTACCTAGCCGATGAAGTGAAAATGGAATTCGGAGTACGCTCTTTTAGAGAACCTTTTGCCATTATTCCGTTACAATCAATCCTAACAGAAGTATTTCCTAATCCGGCTTATCCGGAGGCCTCGTTCGATGTAGTTGTAGTCGAACCTCGCAAGACCTTGCTGGAAAAACTCTTTCTACTCCATGAGAAATTCCACATTGCAGAGCAGGGATCGATCAACCTTGAACGACAGTCCCGGCACCCGTACGATATTGTTTCGCTTCTGGCGACTCCGGCTGCACAGGAGGTCTTGGAAGACCGCCCATTCTACGACAGATTGTTGGCCCATCGAAAGCATTACTCTAGGCTGGCAGGTATAGATTATGAGCAGTTAGAACCGCGTGGCCTTCGGTTTGTTCCGTCCATAGAGACAGTGAAGGCCTTTCGCGCCGATTACGAAGATATGCAGCGTTCGATGATCTATGGGAATTCCCCCTCGTTTGACGATCTCCTGCTACAACTAAAATTCTTCAATGGACGCATCAGGCTTATGGGTACAGGGCTTGACCTGGAGGAGGTTATAAGGCAGTTTATGGAACAACATAGGGCGGCAATGGAGGGAGACACGGAACGGCGGATTTTTAAAGCCGGTCTTTCCTTCTCCATTGCGACCGACGAGACTATTACCTGCCAACTGACTATGCACCACATACCAAAGGGATGGATGTTTGAACAGATTTCAATGGAAGAATAGTCGTACGGAATCTATGAATGGGATCGCGAGGAAGTGAAAAACAAAAAGCATCTCATTCGTTTTCAAATTGGTATTGACTAACCTTCAATCCCCATTGCTCGAAAAAACCCTCCCAGAAGCGCGTTATCAGTTCGGTTTTTTGCATATTACCAGGCGTGTAAATAATCAGGTGAAGATTTTCAGTATTCCCAGTTAATATTTGTCCTTGGGTGATTAGACCCCGACAGACCATTTTCCCCCTGTTAAACGCGGTGTCGGAACATTTCAACTTAAGCATATTGACAGAACCAGAAGTATTAGTCATGTCGCTTAAAATATACACGCTAATACTATCCCATGGTCCATGGTTTTTTTGTGCCTGTTGAATACCCGTGAAAGTTGAGAAGATATCGGTCGTATTGCTCTTGCAGGAGCTTTCGATTAAAGAGTCAATTTGCCTCTCCTCGTCGGAAATCCATATTCTTTTCTTCGTTTTCCATCTTAGTAGCTCTTCTTCGTATCTCCGGCTTCCTTCTTCTTCGTCGGGGTATTTCTCCTCAAAACGATCGAACGCTGGAATAACCTGTGTATTTCCGGTAATTTTGAGAAGAGAAAGTTGAATGTCGTTTGTCGCGGAAGCATATGTCTGTTCAATATTCAGAGCGACCTTTTGTTCTAACTGAGCCCGTTTGGTGTAAACAATGCTGTTGGTTTTATCCACCACGATAACCGCCTGGTATTTGGGAGGAGTCATGCCTGTATGGCCGCAGCCTGAAAGTAAAATAGCTGCGATAAAAATCTTATGAAATAATTTCGAATTCGCTACCGTCATAAGATTGGCTGTTTTGATTTTTGTTGTAGTTGTCGGCAATCATTTTTCGCATCTTTACAAATGGTCTTCGTGTATAAGGACGAGGGGAGTGCATTGCCTGCTCCTCATTCGTGGTATCTTGTTTGCCCAAGTAAATCGAATCATGATCATCGCCCGATACCTTATAGACCAGCTTCCCCTCTATTGAGTATTTCCCACCTTTGTTTTTTCCATCAAAGTACAATGCGCGTTCTTTGTTGTATTGGGCCTCATAGAATTCAGATAGTAAAGTGGATTGCTCTTCCTGTAGTTTTTTTTGTTCTTCTTTTAATGAATGGATTTCATTAGCCAAGAGTCTCCTCTCAGCTTTTTCCTGCTCAGCTTTTGTCGTGGTATGCTCAGCTCGTAACGAACCGATTTCCTGATCCAGGGTTTTAGTCTCTTTTTGAAGGTGCCGTATCCGGACGGGCAAAATCCAATACCGGTTGATTAGATGCTTGAGGGACCCAAAAGCAATAGACAAACAAATGGCTCCTCCCAGGGCGAAGAGCATGCCGCTGAGGATTAATCCTTTTTGCCCCATGGAATTATTGTCGAGGGACTTTTGAATTTCGTGGTACTGGTTTTGCAGCTCTATGTATTGTGGAGAAGTGGGAGGCCATTTCTCTATTTGATTGCTGATGTCTTCAAGTTGACTCTTGGCTATTTCCGAATCTGACCGAAATTTCCCCAAATAACCAAGCATGGCCAGACCCAATACCGTAAGGCCCAGTAGCACGCATTTGTAGACCCTAGTTAGTTTGAACCCAGCCGCCTGAAAGGGCTTTTCTAACAGGCGGTCTACCGCCGGCTTTATCAGAAACGCAGTAAAGGCTAATCCTATAGCGAATATCCAGCCTTGTGCGCCTTTCATATTGAATCCCCAAGACGTGATTTGGTGCGTGATGGAGACATCTGCAATAATAAAAGTGGCCCCGGCGAAAAAATAGAGTAAAGCTGGCGCCCACGGATGCTCTGAAATACATTCCTGGGTCTGAGTGATCAAAGCCGTTTCCTTTTCTTCCTTTTTCACCCGCTGCCGCTCCAATCCGATAAGCGATACCGAAATATGCTCCGCCATCTTTTCCTTTTCGACAAAAGTGCTGGTATCCGTCACATATGCCGTATCCGCCGCATGCAATTTCAACTCGGTCTCGGTTATTGCTTTTTCCTTTAGTGCGCGTTGCTCTTTTATCCGGTCCAATTGACTACTGTGTTCCAGGAATCTTTCAAAGCTATCCTGGTCTGGCGCCACTCCGTAGACTCCGTTCGTAAAGCCATGACTGTAAATATAGATGACATTGTCAGGAGGCGGAGCAGGCGAAGCTTCCAGTGTTCTTAGTGGCTCGGGAGGCTGGATGATCGCTGGCACATCCTCGGCTTTGGGGCGTCCAAATAAAGAGAGAGCTTTTTTTAGAAGAGGCATAGATATCTGTTTAATTTTTTACAAATACGCCATTCGCCAATTGTCGGCTTTCAAGGGCAAGCTTATATTCACTAGTAAAGACCTTAATCTTGTATTCTTCTTCTCCGTCCAGTTCTTCGAGCGCGGCATCGGTGGATTCCAGGTCGCCTTGCAAGGAAGTCAGCTCGTTGCTTTTTTTCTTTTGACGCAGGTGCTGAAAGCCGGTGGCCAGTTCTTTTCTGACGCGGAAGAGGGTATTGACGAGCCCCTTTCCGCCTAGCAAAAAGAGCATGAAGAAAAATAAGGCTGCTACGACGGAGTATTCGATGGGATAGGCCCTGGCTGGCAAAATGGAGATAAAAAGAGAGACGGTTACCGGCACGCCTAGTTCTTCCAGGTAGATTTTCCATTTCTCCCGCTGACGAGTCTGGTCTTTTTCGTCTGCCAAAGACTGGGTGGCATTGTACATGACGCTCCGCCCTATGAAGACGCTAAAAAGCCCGAATAAGTAAAGACCCAGACAGATAGAGGTAGTATGAAAGACAGGGGAGAGCCAGTAACTTTCTAACCAGTAATTGAAAAAGCAAATTCCGGCATACATCAGCAGTTGCAGGATGACGGGAAGCAGGTTGGAAGATTCCGCGGTAGGCATCGGAAGCTGCTCGCGGATCTCCGTAATTTTTTTATCCAGGTGATCCTGTTTCGTCCGGGATGCCGCTTTCTTTACCCGGTAGTAGTCCCGGATGGCCTCAGTTTTCTCCTGGATGCCGGCGCCAGCGATGCCATATAATATGCCTTCGTCGCGGAGGAGGCCTTCATTGATGATCCATTGGTACTGGTGGAGCTCGATTTTTTCTTCCATGGTGATGTGGGTTATTTTTCCCAGTGGCAAAGCGTCAGATTTTTTTCCTTTGCTTCTTCCAGGGTTACTTTTAGGATCCGGTGATTGCAATTGCTTAATCCCCGGCAGTCTTCCTTATAATGGTATCTCCTGGCATTGGGACTGTCACAGATGTATACCATAGTAGTGGCAGTAGTACAGCTAAAGCCGTTAAGAAGTAAGAGGGAAAATAATAACGATTTCATGGAAACGCTTTATTAAATCAAATGTAGCCGCTGAAAGAGAGAGTTTTTTACGGGAAACCGTAAGCTTCCTGCATCAGACGACACCCATGTCTTTACAGTAGGCGACCAGCTGTTCGTTGTTGGAGAAGTTCAACGCCTCTTTTATATGGTTGAGGCGCTTTTCGACACTGCTCAGGCTGGAGGGGTAGACCTGTTCTTGCTGCAAATGTGTGGGAATGTCCTTTTGGCGCACGCCCTTGGCCATGAGGGAAATGATGGCAATGTCAAATTCGGTGAACTCATGGGCGTTCTTCTGTTTAATCAGTTGAACAAGCGGCCATGGAAAGTAGCGCTGATGGTGGCTGATGTCTTCGATAGCCTGTCTTAGTTCCCTGGCGTCATTCCGGGCCTTGCGTACATAGCCATCGATCTCCTGGTTCTTGAAAAGCGTTTCAATCACCGTGGGCTTGCCTTCGGCGGAGAAAACCAGGATTTTTAGATCGGGCTGGGTCAGCCTGGCCGCGGCAATTAGTTCCGCTCCTCCAGGGATTTGCTGCACACGGTGGTCTTCCTCAAAGTAGAGGTCTGTGATGAGGAGGTCATAAGGCGGTTTTTTTTGTTTGGCGATTTGTATTCTCGTCAGGGCGTCATCGCAGTAGTATACATAATCTGTATCGGTGATCTTCAGTTCTTCCAGTGTCTTTTGGATGGAGATATTGGTGCTCTCGTGATCTTCGGCGATTAATACTTTTTTGATCATGGTGGTATCAGGCGATTGGACAACAGACCTGGATTTTCAGACCTTTTGTCGTGGTTTTCTCAAAAATAATCCGACCGCCAATACCTTTAATACGGTTTTCCGTATTGGTCAGCCCGTTCCCATAGTGAACAGGCGAAGGAAGACCGATGCCGTCATCCGTGTAGTGAATTGTAAGGTTATTGTCCTGCCTTTCAAATTTGACGACGACGTTCTGGGCAAAACTGTGCTTTTTCATATTAACCATCAACTCCTGGAGGACATGTTGCAGCTCTCGTTTCACATTGTCTTTCACACCGCTCCATAAATCTTCGCGATTGCCCGCCACCAGTACTTTGGTGCCGTCGCTTGCGAAAGAGCCCAGTAATTCGGCGATAGCCGTGTGAAATTCAGTGCTGACTCCTTGTTGGTTCTCATAGGATATGTCACGGGATTGTTCATATAAAACCTCAATTTGATCCAAGAGCCGATCCTTTTCAACGAGCCCCTGGTGGTGTTCTATTCCAGTCATTATCCGATATAGTCCGTTTGCAACCACATCATGTACCTTCCGGGATGTCCGAAGCTGGGATTCACGGATGGTGTTCTGAGACTTCCACTCCATTACCTGCTTTCGCTTTCGGTACCAGATGACGATCGCGCCAATTACTACTAAGAAGAAGGTGACTATGCCATATGTGACTACTCGCTGCTGTATAATATCCTTTTGCAGCCGGAGGTTATCCGCCTTATTTTTCTGCGCATTATAACGAATCAAGGCAAACTGGTTTTTGGCGGCATTCCGGATGGTCTGGATGCTGTCACTCAAAAATTCATACCGTAAAAAGTATTGTTTTGATGTCGCAGGGGGGCTAAGCGCGATCAGCTTACGCAGCGCCTCCAATTTGTCATCGGGGCTGTTGAGGTGCTGTGCCATGAAATACATTTTGCCTGCATAAAACAAGGCGGAATCTGACTCTTTACTGGCGTAATAGTCGGATAGGTGGGCATAGCTGGCGTTTAGTCCCCATTCGTCTTTCTCCGCTTCGCGGATGTGCAATGCCATTAGTAAATCAGGCGCGGCCTGATAGGTGGAGTCGGCCAACCATCTCGTCTTGGCCAGATTGGACAGCACTCTGGCGTATTCTTCTTTGTTGTTTTTGCTTTTGTTAATAATTGACCGGTAGATGTTGATGGCCTCGGCATAACGGCCCATATCCTGGTAGGAAACTGCCTGATTATTTAAGGCAATATCCTTGAAATTTTCATGTCTGGAGCGCTTTAGGACTTCATTGTAGTAATCAATGGCTGCATCATAGTTTTTGAGATTCGAGCTGTTTCTTCCCAGCTCATTATAATCGGATACGATACAGTTTTGATCTTGTCGCTTTTGTTCATTCAGGTATTTCAGGGACGTCAGCAGGCTTTCCTGGGCGCCATAGTAGTCGCCCGCGTCCGATTGGATAACCGCCATACTATTATAGGCCATCGCGATTTCCAGACTGTCTTTCGATATGGTGGCTGCCTTATTAAAATAGTAGAAGGCGGAATCGGGTTGCTCATTAAAAAGGGATACCCCTTTTTTGTAATCAGATGTCAAAACCATGGGTACCGCCTTGTCCGGTTTTTTGCAGGCATATGAGCTGGCGAGCAGCAGCAAAACGAGAAGGTGTAGCGGTTTCAAAAAGAGGGTTTGCTTAAAGATATATATTAAAAAAGTAAGGCAAGAAGAATCTTGCCTTACTTATCGGATACTAGGGTTGTGGGTCAGGATTAGGTGGAATGTGTCCCGTTTCCCCGCCAGTATCGTCTAGGGTGGATACTTGTGTACAATTATGGTGTCCCGAATTGGTATGGTTAGGACATGCGAATGCCAATAAAATGGCTAAAATGAATGATAGCATTTTTTAAAATTTAGAAGTTGGAGAAATGCGGGAGCCGATCGTCTGGCTTTCGGCACCGCGATGTAAACCGGGTAAGAAGCGCTTCTTACATTTTTTGGGAAGGAGTGCGAGCGTTGATTGCGGGAACTGGTAATCGCTTCCCAAAACCGGTTATCTGCCCCTGCTTTCGCCGCTCGCGGAAATCAAGCCTGTACAGTTTGCCTCGTAGCTAGTGAGGCGTTGCTGATTTCGAAGACGAAGATAGAGGGCATAAGTAGCTGATTTATAATGAATTCCGATAATTCCTGTTATTCCTGCAGAATTCCGGGAATTCCGGATAGATTCCGATAAGTCTGGTAGATTTATTATAATTGTGGAGATGTCAGTTGAATACAACAAAGCGATTCTGGAAGCTTACCAGAAGAAAAAAGCGGAAAGCAGACTCCCTCCGAGCCTGAAGGTTCCCACTCCGAAGACGTTAAGGGAGCAGTGTGAATTGGTTTGTAGGGAAAGATATGAGGAGAGAGATGAGATGACGCTCAAGGCGTTCTTTAGGCAGGGTGCGAATAGGGAGACCTTTCTGCAGGCAATGGCGAAATTCGACGTGGATAAGTTCAAGCCATTGATCAACTATTTGAATGGCGTGACGAATAAAACAGATTTAAAGAACATCGAACTTTTAGCGTGGCTGATTGACTTTGAGGGAAGGCCCTTTCAGTTTGGAGTGGATTATAGTTTATGGAAGCGGGACGCCAAGGTAGGAGAGTCGGAGGAGAGCGTTGCTCAGGTGACAGAACCGGTCGTTGAGGTGGAGGACCCAGAGGAAAATAGAGATAGCGACCTGGTGCGAACATTCAATTTTAAGATGGCGTATGCCATCCTTGTGGTCATATTAGTCTTCATTGGTATCGGGATATATTTTATATATGATAAGAGGACGCCGCCGTCGCCCACGGCATGGATGCGCTGGGTAGGGGATCATTTTAAGCAAGTGCCTAACAGCGAGAGCTTCGGAGATACGTCGGCGTTACCCCTGGATTCTTCGGTGTTGCTCCATTTCAAGCGAATCACGGATACTTGTACCATTAGTGTAGCGTCTTTAGGAAGGGTATGGTACGCCAAAATAAATGGGAAACTGCTGTTTTATAATTCCCTGGGGTTGGGGTTCGATCCGGTGGATACCCAGTTTAGGCTGAAGCCGCTGACGCGTTATATGATTTCAAAGCATGTCAATCCATGTCAGGTTGGGAAAGGAATTTCTCCATTGGATTCAGCAAGAGAATACGGAAAACCGTAAAGATTGACGGAATACATGGCATAGGTTTACATCAAAACCTAATTGCTATGCCAGCAGCTTTTATCGAACACCGGCCACATGCCACAAGTGAACATGAGCCAACCTCTCATTATGTTATAGTAGTGGATGGGACGGACCATGGACGCTATTCCACTCAAAAGGAAGCAAGAGACGCCGCTTGTGCGAAGGGATATCGTCCTGTGCATGTGGCAAGAGTACGACACCTGCCGGATAAGAGAAATCCCGACCATTGGCGCAAAGATCCATGTTGAGAGAGGTGACGGAGGTAGTGAGGGGAAGTCTAACGACTTCCTCCATGCCAATAAATCAAGAATACTCCTTGCCAAATCCAAGATAAAAACGGGTGTTTTTACTCCCCCGATCCTCTGAGAAAACATATTATATTCGATATCAAATCCCCAAAATGAAGCGAAGTCATATTGCTCTTCTGGCCTTTTATTTGATTACTTTTAGTGGATGTAAAAGTGACGGGGCGCGACAAGTTGGTGACAACACCTTTGTCTTTCAAGGCAAGGTCTACAAGGTTATTGACAATGAGGTCGTTGAAATGGCCGATTTAAATAACGAAAAGATAAGGAAGTTTGAAATCATGAAACCTCAACAGAAAACCCTGGGGACAGCGGACTTATCTTTTGTAAAGGCAGGGGCGACTGGAAAGATTGATGCATTATACCGCGGCAATTACCTATACTATAAACTTGATCTTGAAGGAATAAATGACTTAAGAGACAATTACTCCACGGGCAGGTTTACGATTCAATTTTTGGATCAATTTGGTTTTATAATTCACTCTGCAGAGATAATGACCAGTGATCTAACTGCGGAAATTGGAAGCTACAAACAAATAGAGCGCTTTGAATATCTCGGTAAAACGGAAATGAGCACGGAAGTAAATTCAGCAATTAGCACGTGCAGTATAAGTTCCACTGTAAAGCTAAAGGGTAGCGATTTCTAAAAATGTTCTTAACCCGAATTTTCCGGCTTATTTTGCTTCAGTTTTTTGGGGAGAGGTCAAAGGCATTAAAGCCTCCAATTTGCCTCCTAAATGCTATCAGAAGGTCCTGAATGAGTTGAGCGCATTGATAAAAGAGATCGGACCAAAGAATATACTAGTCATCACGTCTTATTACAACCAGCGCGAACTGTACAATTTTATGCGAGTCAACAACATAACGGAAAACGTCTTTAATATCGGTACGGCCAACCTCGGCTTACCTGTGGAATCCTACGACGTGCCGTTCTTGTTCATGACAGATAGATCTCTACGGACTAAGGCGCTTTTTGTTCCCAACAAACAGGATCCGGCCATGACAAAGCAATATTTCCTGTCCATGAAGGAAAGATATTTCCAATAACAGCTAATCGTTCCCAGACATGATTAATCTTGGCATTTTCAAAAGAAAACTCTCCCTGATCAAGCTGTTCAGCCTTACCGGCGGCTTCCTGATTGCTCTTTGCATCCTTCTTTATGTCAACTATGAGCTGTCATTCGATACATGGTCCCCGAAACTTGCCGGGGTATATCGGGTTTCCCTTACTGCGGGCTCCGGCTCATCGTCCATCGCCACACCGCAGCCGCTATCCCAATTCATTCTTGAAAACGATCCGAGCGCTATGTCTGCCACCCGGGTGCTGCTTCCTGTCCGGGGAGAAGTTGACCCCCTTTTGTCAGCCGGCAATAAAGAAATTTACCGGAACGATCTTCTCCGGGTCGATACCAACTTCCTATCTCTATTCCCCTACCATTTCCTTTATGGGGATGCGCAAACAGCCCTTTCTACGCCCAAAAGCATTGTTATCACTTACGAACTGATGATCGCTCTGTTTGGAAAGGCCAATCCCATTGGACAAACCATCCAGATCAACAAAGAGGACATTTATTCGGTTTCCGGGGTCATTAGCAACGAGGCCTATCACTCGCACCTGTCCTTCAGCGCCCTTGTGCCGCTCAGAAGCAAGCCCATAACAGAACTGGATTGGAATATGTACCGCTATGCCACCTATGTTGCTTTTCGACCTGGTTATCCGGTCAAGGGCGGCAAGGAAAACCTCCATACTGAAACCATTCTAAATAAACAACCTTCCCTGAGCGGGCAGAACATCCATTTGGAATTCATGTCTGTCAAGGATATTCATCTCCACTCGTCCGGAAAAGACACCGGCCGTAGCAGCTATAACCTGCTCCTTATATGCCTGCTGCTGGCTGTGCTGATCCTCATCGTCACCGTCGTCAATTACATTAACCTTACCATCGCTACGTCCATAACCCGGCATAAGGAGCTTTTTGTCAAACGCATCGTAGGCGCCGATACCAAAATGATTTTTTTCCAACTGCTGTTCGAGTCATTCGTATACGTGCTGACAGCGGTCCTGCTGGCGTTACTGCTGATCATGCCCATTGCTCACTGGCTTGGAAACCTATTACAAGTGGAACTGGTTTACTGGTCCTTTGACGGCAGCATTCGGCTGGCAGTCGAAGTCATTCTATTGATCCTGCTGACGACGTTGCTGTCAGGAGGGTACCCCGCCTATATTTTCTCCCGGTACTCTGCGGCCCGACTTTCGAAGTTTGGAAGCACGCCTCACTCGGAAAGGTCCTGGCTCCGGAAATTCCTCCTGGGACTGCAATTCACCGTCTCCATCTTCTTCGTTTGCGTCAGCGCCGTTGTCTTCACCCAGGTTCATTACCTGATCCACATGGATTACGGTTTTGTACCCGACCAGGTATTCAGATACCAGGCCTCATACGGTGTATATACCCATTATGACGCCTTCAAAGGAGAGCTCCTGACAAACTCTGCCATTAGATCGGTTTCCCGATGCAGCAACTATCCCGGGGATGGCCTGGCTTTCACCAGCCTCCCGTTCTCTTATAAGGGAGAAAGCCATACCCTGGACCTGGTCTCCGTCGACTACGACTATTTTAAAACGCTTGGCATTCAGTTGACTTCCGGCAGGGACTTTAACCGAGCCTACGGGACGGACTCTGGTAGGGCCGTCGTCATCAACGAATCCTGCGCCCGGGAGATCCAATTCGATCCCCTGCGCCCGCTCCCCTTGATCTCGCCTTGCGACCGTGACAGCAGCCTGAAGGGGAGATCCATCCTTGGGGTTGTTAAAGACTACAATGCGGAAGGGTTCCAGACGGCGATAAGGCCAACCGTCTACACCATCAATTCAGAATGCACCAATTCCATGACCTCCGTGCTGGTGAAAGTTTCCGCTGCCGATATCGGTGGTACGTCACGTTTCATCGAAAATACCTGGAAAGATTATAATAAGGTCTTTCCCATCCGGCCCACCATTTTGGGGGACGAATTTCTCAAGTACCTGGAGACCTACCAGCGGATGGAAAAGATATTTTTCATTGCTACTTTCGGCCTCATTCTCATCTCCCTACTGGGCATTTTCTCCCTGGCCAGCTTCGAGCTGGATCAGCGCTGGCGGGAACTGAGCATACGAAAAGTGCTGGGCGCTTCGCTCTTCGATCTGTTCGGCGCCTTAAACCGGCGCCTGGTGTTCCTCCTTTTGATCGCCAACATCGTGGCGCTGCCTCTTGCCTGGTATTGTTCGAAAGTGTGGCTCAATAACTTTATTTATAGGATACAGATGCCATATCATCTCTATGCCCTTATCGCGACTGGAAGCATTTTGATCGGACTGGCCATTGCCAACGCCAGGATTTTCAAGATCATTTCCCTGAATCCGTCCCAAAAACTTAGGGAGAATTAATACGCGCTTCCAAAAAGACTTTAAGGAATGAAAATCACCACGTCTTTAAAAATGGGCGCAGTGCTCGCTGTTGGCCTGTATTTGCATTTACAATATTGGGTTATTGCGCTGCTGGTATTCTACACCCTACTCACCCTGGTAAGGTGGTTCCCCTTAGCCAACCGGGGAGAGAGTCGAACCAAGCCTTACTTTGGCCACCTGCCAGCACTTCGACTTTTCCAAATCAATGGTCCATTTCTTCAGTCTCCCTGGGCTGTCAGATTGATCCTCCGGTTTACCGCAGTCGTCTTGGTCATATTGATATTTACGGGGTTCGTGGGCGCCGCCTATGGGGTGCCATCCGGCTCGATGGTTCCCACCATCGTAGAGGGAGACTATCTGTGGTGCGATAAATTGGCGTACGGCACCGAGGTCAAAAGCGAGACGCCCCAGTTCCTTCTTCGCCTTATCTTCCGACCTTCGCCGATATTCACAGTCAATAAGCCTCTACACAGCAGCCGGTTATTTTCCTTTTCGAAGATCCAGAAAAATGACATCGTTATTTTCAAGAGCCCCTCGCGGGAGGACGAAACGATGGTCAAACGCTTTGTCGGACTGCCCGGCGATACCATAGAAATACGTCGCGGCGTGGTTCTCATCAATGCCCGGCCTCTGCCACTTATCCCAGGCCAAATCCCTGATACGGATAATATGGCGCCGGAGCAGGTACCTTATAAAGGCATGAACATTGAACTGACCAGGCACAACATACAACTATACAGAAAAGTAATGGAAATCTATGAAAACGGTTATCCCTTCGAGGCCGGCAGTCCCGGAGGGAAGTTGGTGACCTATACTTTTCTGCAGGACTATTACTTTGCCCTCGGCGACAACCGACCGGGCTCTTTAGACTCACGGTCCTGGGGCCTCGTTCCCGAAAGCTGTATCATTGGTAGAACCTCTTTTGTCCTATTTTCAGCAGCCCTCAACGAAAGAAGAGCCCTTTTCCATGTCCATTAAACTCTGGCGGCGATATCGCGGGTTCAATCCCCCTGTATTGTAAGCAATTAACTATCCTAAGGCAGTGAAGGTGCCCCTAAATTGCAGATAGTTTAAAATTAGATAGAATTCTTGTCAGGGCAAGAAGATGGACGATAAACCTTTCCGTATATGGATCGCATTCTGACATGTCCTCTTTTTCAAACGCCATATTGCATTTATTTAATAGAAGGAGTAGGTCCGGAGGGATAGTCCACTCCCAGTATATCCATCTGAAAGTGTGACAGTTTAACGGGAATCCTGTAAGTCCATAATGGGGCTATTACAGGTTTTCACGAAGATAGGTTGGCTGAAAATCAAGAAACTGTATCAAAATTTCAGATACGAGTTTCGGATGCCTTTTAAGCAACCAACGCTTGCGAATGCAGTTATTTACGATTTTCTTCAAATTGCTGATATACTTCATAGTGGTGTTGTGGCAGCAATTACGTTCGGTTTTTAACCAAAATTCCATATCAGAGGCGAATTCGTAATTCAATCGCTTAATGTCAAGATCAGAGATTCCAAATTTCCATTGCAGGAACGACCGGGTATGGTCCCGAGACGTATTATACCTTTCAAGAGTGGCAGCACAATAATCCTTATTGGCCTTAACCAAGGCAGCCATTTGATCATTATGCTCCTGAAAGATCTCAATCAGCATCCGAGGGCGTTCGGCAATTCCCAACCATTCAGTGCGAAAACTGTCAAAACCGATGGTTTTGCCATCTTGGACCATTTCGCGTTCCAATTTCAAGACCTTTCCAATTAGGGTATCTAGGTATTGGTTGATCAGGCGGCCCTCTTCCTTATTTCCTTTGACCCGCCCCGCAGCTGCCGACCAATGGCCAACTTCAACATATCGTTGTATGCTATGATCCAATCGCTGGCCATTGATGGTAATCCGTATGTAAATGGGTACAAGCTTATCCTTGGTCATTTTTGACTTTCGGACGTAAAACAAGATGCTAATGCGATGTTCCATTTCCAACTCCTTTTTTGTGTGTTACGAATATTTTATATCCGTCACCAAAAAGACTTCGATCTTCCAGAATCGGCTTCTATATTGGTCTCCCGAGGAATTCGGTGCACCAAAATTGAGATAAATCTCGGTGCACCGAATTGTGCACCTAATTTTTGAATTCCTTTAGATCAAATTTTAGTGGAAAATTTAAAAAGGGCCCGCAAAACCAGTGTTTTACGAGCCCTTAATACAGTTTGAAACATCAATCAGCGGGCCTTACGATACAATTTTCGAACCGCTTTCTTTTTGATTTAAAGCGACTTTCAAATCTAACGGTTTAATAACCATTGATTTGTGGGTCGCTTTTCTATAATATATAACAGTTCCTGAGACAATATTTAAAATTGTGGTTTTTCTCTTTTGATGAGACATTTTTAGTGTTTTGACGAGACAAAGGAGCATCCTGACATCATGTTCATCAAAGATTTCCTCAGTTCCCGGCTTCCAGTTTTTTTAGACGACCCTGCGCATCCGGGTTCTTTGGGTCAATCATCAATGCCTTTTGGTAAAGAAGGGTCGCTTCTGTTTTATCCCCCTGCGTTTCCAGGGCCTCACCGTAACTTTCGTAAGCATTCGCGCTGCCCGGGAACAGAAGGGTGACCACCTTGAAGGTTTCCAGCGCCTGGGGCAGGTAGCCGTCCGCCATAAAGGCATAGCCAAGGTCATTGAGGTTATTTTCATTTAATATATAATGGTTGGTGTCAGCCTGGTGCGCGATGATTTGGGTATAAGCGATATCCGGGCCTTTTGTTTTCAAGGCTTCGCCATAATCCCGCGCTAAGGACCGCCTGTTCAGGATATTTTTAACTGGCCTGCCGTTCAGGATATCCAGCGCCATGCGCGCGATCAGGTCCGCGCCGCTCCAGTCCTTATTGTCATAGATAATAATGGTTTGCTTTTCATCGATGTTCCGGACAAAGGCCGACCAGATACCCGGGTAATGCCCGCTATGCGAAATAATATGCCCCGCAGAGGCATCGGCATCGACCAGCCAGCCCAGCCCGTAATGGATACGCCCCATCTGCAAATCACGGTACATATTATAGTCCTTCCCATTAATTAATCGGTTAGCCGTATAGGCTAGTTCAAGGGTTTGCGGCTTCAGCAATTTACCGTTATAGAGCGCCTGGTCATAACGCAACATATCAGTGAGTGTGCTGATGATGCCGCCATCACCGTACAGCCTTCCCAGATTATAAAGGATTGGGTGCAGCTGGGGTACCGAATCATTACGGTGGTAGGCCGCGTCATAAAGTTTACCCGGTATATAATTTGATACGCGGGCGGTATCTGCCTCCCGCTCCGTCTGCACATAGCTATGCGTCATGCCTGCCGGCGTGAAAATATATTTTTTCAGGTAGGCCGGGTAAGTCATCCCGCTTAGTTTTTCCACCAACAGCGCTAAGAGTTCAAAGTTGGTATTACAATAATCAAAGTTTTCGCCTGGCTGGAACTTCAGCGGCTTATGATAAGTTAATATAGCCGGGATAATATCCTGGTTGATAAATACCTTATCCGGCTGACCCTTCAACACCGAGAAATACATATCAAAATCCCTCAGGCCGGAAGTATGGGTCAGCAGGTGACGCACAGTAACATTTTCATATGGGAATTCCGGGAAATAATGCCGGACCGGGTTATCCAGCTTCAGCTTGCCTTTTTCCATTAGTTGCAGGATTGCCGTTGAAGTGAAGGTCTTCGTATTCGAACCAATATTGAAGGGATTACCCGGGCGGTTCGGTTTTTTAGTGGCCAGCTCGGCATAGCCAAAGGTCCGTTGATAGATCACTTTCCCTTCCTCCGCTATCAGGACACCACCGTTCAGGTGTTCCGAATTGCCGGGTGCGGTAAATAAACTGTCGAGGCGTTTGGCTAAGTTTGCCGATGTTTGTTGGGCATAGCCATAACTGATACCGCTCAGTAATAAACCAATAATTATTTTTTTCATGCTGTAAGAATTGATTCTTAGTTGCAATAATAAAAATAAAATCTGAAAAGTAAGAATTCATTCTTACTTTTGTTACATGAGCAATCAAAAAACGCCCGAGCCGACCAAAGCCGAGCTGGAAATACTGGAAGTGCTTTGGAAACACGGCCCTTCGACCGCCAGGTTTATCAACGATGACCTAAATGCCGGGAAGCGGGAAGTGATCTATATGTCCACGCTCAAGATCATGCAGATCATGGTGGAAAAAGGATTGCTGGAAAAAGAGGGCGGGCAATACCGACATGTTTACCGTGCCGTCGTTGAAGAAAAAACAACCAGACGCCATTTACTGGATAAGATAGTGGAAAGCGTTTTCGGGGGATCTACGGGCAGCCTGATGATGCATTTGCTGGACGATAAAAAAATATCACCGAAGGATATGGAGCTATATAAAGAACTCATTAAAAAGATCGACGATAAATAAACACATGATAAAGCAGCTAATGACGTCCTATTTATCAGGCCCTGTACCCGGCGTGATTTGCCGGACCTTGTTCTATTCTTTAGGGATCGGGATATTGACAGCAGCTTTAGCCGGGCTGGTGATCCTGCTGACAAAAAGGACGTCAGCCAGTATCCGGTACCGTTTATTCTGTGCTTTGCTGGTTTTATTTACCGCGGTAACATTTTTCACTTTTTATATCGAACTGGAACAGGCGGTGATACCTTTTATTCCGGCAACCACCGCTGCCAGCAAGGCGACCGCTTCTCTTCCGGCTGGACCGCTTCACTTCTTTAATCTGCTTGCTGCTACCCATTTCGTTGGCAGCCAGGCCGCCTGGATCTTTTCCTTATGGGCCGTTTGCTGCCTGATTAAGAGCATCAAACTGAGCCGCGAACTGTTGTATGTCAGGCGTGTCCGCACCACAGCCGTACGACCGGTCACCGGCGACTGGAAAACTAAAGTTGCGTCATTTGCCGAAAGGCTCGGCATCCCCCGTGCCATTACCTTACTGGAATCCGGGCTGGTCAAGGTCCCGGTGACCATTGGCCATTTGAAGCCTATTATTCTTTTACCCACAGGTATACTGCTACAGCTCAGCCCGGAACAGGTCGAGTCCATCCTGTGGCACGAGCTGGCGCATATTCTGCGAAGGGATTACCTTGTCGGTATCCTGCAAAGCATCCTGGAAACTTTGTTCTTTTTCAACCCTGCCGTTCTGTGGCTATCCGCCCACATCAGGCAGGAACGGGAAGCCTGCTGCGACGACCTCGTGCTAGCCCACGTAACGCATAAACACCCCTACCTGGAGGCACTTGTCGCTTTTCAAAGTGTCGGAGGCATTTCCGGTAATTTGGCGATGGGTCTTGGTTTCCGTCGTAACCAGTTGGTGAACCGCTTGCAAAGGATTATCAGCCGAGAAAACCAAAAGCTCCGTACGGCCGAAAAAGTTATCCTGCTTTGCGGCCTGTTCTTATTAGCCGTCTTTACCTTTATCCCTGACGAAGGCTCAGCAATTCGGAAAGAAGGACAGGTAATTCAAATAAAGGTAGCAGCAACATTAATGCCGGTCCACAAAGCTGAAGCCATGGCCTCTATCCGGGTAAAGCACAAAGTGCCTGCTCCTGCTGGGTCAACTAACTTTCGCAGTGTTGTTACTATTGCCAGGGCGGACACCATTCTACCTAAAGTTTTTTCAAAAGTTCAGCCAAAAAACGTGCTCCTTTCGGCATCTGTAGTTTCAAAAGCAGCTTTGCTGGGTTCCGAACCCGAACCGAAATTTAAACTGGCAGAAACGGAGGACAGGCGAGGCAAAGATTAAGTTTACCTTAGCCAGTATGAATTGTCAACAGGTCTTAACTGGCGAAGTTTGGGCAAAGCGGTGTTGATAGGCGATGCCCAGATGTGGCGCTTGAAAATTGAATATTCACAAGTAACGATATATCTCCGAATAGTGTTTCTGTTCTTCCTTTATTTTATACGATAACCAATGGACGATCTTCTCAAATCCGTTGTACCTAATTCAACGAAAATCAAAAAGACTTCTCATTGCCCGCATTAGGGAAAAGGGTATATGATCCTCGTCCCATTCACCAGGATAATTCCCGGCAGTGATACCAGCGAAAGCTCTTTCGAGATCGTTAACTAACCTGCGCATACAACGTAATAGAATTATTGGCAAAAACAGCGGAGAGAGAGGGATTACCTACGCTTCGCTCGGGTGATCCCGGGGTGGGGGCTTCAACAAAAGAACAGAAACGCTGCACTTCGTGCATCGTTTTTCATTCCCGTCCGCTTTTGTTCGAGCTTCGCTCGACAATGCTTCCGGAAACGAAAAATGCACCCTGCCGGGTGCACTTCTATTCTTTTGTTGGCGGGCCTTACGATACAATTCTCGAACCAGTTTCTTTTTGATTTAAAGCGACTTGCAGCCACAGCTGTTTTTCTATAGGCAGATTTTGGGTCTCGGAGATTGCCAGGGAAAGACATTTATACCGAAACCGAACAAGCAGGCGTACCGGAAACAGACGACCGGATCATCCGTTTTTGCACTATCTATATCATAATCAATGTTTTACATGCCTGGCATATGCTTTGAACTTTGGTTGGAAGAATTCTGTATACATGATAGTTTTGGAAAAGGGCCAATATACTGGAGTAATTCTTAGGGAGGTGCGCGAAAATGATCTGTTGGCAAGCATCAGTAGCTATGACAAAAACGGATTTAATGATAGGTGGCATTGCCATGTCAATGCCCATATCAGTTTTGTGCTGCATGGCGGTTGCTCAGAGGAGAAAACGGAGGCCTATGAGCGCCTTCCCGGGAGGACGACATTTTACTCGGCGGGTGAGCCACACCGGATCATCGATATGAACAACTCAACCCATGTAAACCTTGAACTGGATGCGGCGTTTTTCAATAAGTATGATATTTCGAGGACGTCATTTAGCCAAGCTGCTTCCAATACGCCCGATGGTCAATTTCTAATGTCAAAAGTTTGCCATGAGTTAAATGTCAACGATTCTTTTACCGTGACTTCTTTACGTATGTTATTACTTGAATTTTTGCAGCAGGCACCTCCTTGTGCCTGCAACCCTAAGATCCCTGGCTGGATTAGAAATGTGCACGAGCTTTTGCACGACGAATGGGATAAGACTTTGCAGTTGGAAGACCTCTCCAAAGCAGCCGGAGTACATCCGGGGACGATCTCGCATTATTTTCCAAGATATTTTTCTTGCACCCTGGGCACTTATATGCGGAAGCTGAAAGTGGAAAAGGCTCTTACCCTTATGAAATCACCTGATGTGTCACTTACCAGTGTGGCGTATACGTGCGGATTTTTTGACCAAAGCCATTTTATCAAGTCTTTTAAGGAATTCACGGGGTTACGGCCCGCACAATACAGAAAGTACCTGCAGCCAAAACTAATCCGTTCAGAGATCAAGTAAGCTTCCCGCTATCGCCAATTATTCTCTTACTCTATCCCATTCGTCCTGTTCAACATTTACCTTGGTGGTGATACCATTTTCATCCTTTGTAAACTTTAATGGGAAGCGCGCTGACCGTGAAAAAAACTGCAAATCAGACTCGGGCAAAAAATCATACTGTTTCTTATCCCATAGCGTCCTCATTACCAAGTGACCATTCTTGACGGATATCTGCAGATACAGATCCTTATTCTTCACAAATTGATATTTCCCGGCATAGGACTCAAGCTCACTAGCCGATAACGCAACTACTTTTTTTATTACCGGCTGGTAAAACCCTTCCCAGTGATACACCAGCGAAACGCTGTTGATCACTTCCTCAAGCATCTGGACATTAGCCGTGTTCATCATCACTACGACCCCGTCACCTCCTTCAATGCTGCCGAAATACTGGCTCATAAAACCGTCATCAGAACCTTCGTGGCCAAAATATTTCCGGTTGCCTCGCTGTTCGATAAATACACCAAGAGCAACCGTACTATCTACATAGGGTGTTAACATTAATTGAGCATTTCTTTGGTTAAGCACTTTGGCGGACATTCCAGCTACGGACAGTTGGATTTCTATAATAAACTTTGAAAGTTCGGTTGGATTTGTCCATAGCCCTGCTGCTGCCAAAGCGGGAAAATTGTGATATTTCCCTTCCAGTTCCCTTCCATCGTCAAAATATGAAGTAGCGAGCATCTGTTTTTTGTCAGCAGGTGGCGGCTGGTAAATAGTGCCGTTCATCCCCAATGGTTGTAGCACGTTTTTGTACATATAACTGACATATGGTTGGTGAGTAATATCCTCTACCAACAATTGGGTAATGGTAACCCCCCCTCCTGAATACATAAACCTTAACCCAGGCTCTATAAGTGAGCGTACCGCAGGATTAGTGGCGGGGCTCACGCCTTTCAGGATTTCTACTAACTCGGGCAACGGTTGACCTGGCAAATAGGGCGGATAGGAGTCGAAATCCTCGACATTCAAACCCGCTGTATGGCTGAGCAAATTGGCGGTACTGATCTTTTTGCCTTTTGAGACTGAATCATACGGGAACTTCCAGGAGGTCAAATACTGATTGATGTCAGCATATAGGTCGAGTTCTTTATCCTGGACCAACTTCATCAAACCGACAGCATTAATGGATTTACTGATGGATGCCGCTTCGAAAAGCGTGCTTGTGGTAACAACCCTGTTTTCGGCGCTATCTGCCCACCCAAAGCCCTTTGCCCATTCTAATTTATAGTGATGAATTACCGCTATGCTCAACCCCTTGATGCCGTAATGTTTCATACGCTCCTTCAATGACCATTTGACGGTATCGCCCGTCTGCACCCAGCCGACCAAGCTACTTTCCACCGCTTTAATTCTTTTTTCTACGGCAGGGGAATATTCGGCGTCGGGGACTTGCTGTGCTTCTGCGGCATTCATAGTTAACTCCAATCCCGAAATAACCACGACGGATAACCTCAAAATCATTTTTAGCCTGGTCTTGTAACGGCGCATCTTTGTCGAATTATGGTAATAAAATTGAAATTTGATCGTCATCAAAAATAGGATGAAATTAATGTGTCAGCTTTCCGCAGCCAGATGGTCTAAAATTAGATGCAAATTGCCAAAACAAAACAAGTCAGTACCGCCTCCAAATGAAAATGCTCCCCATTGGGAGCACTTGATTTTTACTGCGGAGAGAGAGGGATTGCCGCGCTTCGCGGCGGCGATCCCGGGGTGGGGGGCTAAAGATCATTCATCGAGGCGCCGCACTACGTGCGTCTTTTTTTGTTCCCGTCCGCTTTGGCGAACAAGTTCGCCCCGCTCCCGGAAACAAAAAATGCTTCCGGCAAAGCCGGAAGCACCTCGATAAATGATCCTTGCGGAGAGGGAGGGATTCGAACCCCCGGAAGTTTGACCTTCAACGGTTTTCAAGACCGCCGCAATCGACCACTCTGCCACCTCTCCGGGCGCAAAATTAGGGTTTGAGAAATATCCACCAAAAAAAGATTGGAAATGTATCAAATTGAACGGCAATTGCTTAGGGAATAAAAAAATAATAAGCGAAAAAAAGGGGCTACATTAGATAGAATTCCCTAGGTTTGTGTAAACGATTGCATAAATGCGCCCGAGAGCTACGATTGCTGATATTGCCAAGGCCCTGAATGTTACTCCTGCAACGGTTTCCAGGGCGCTGAATGACCATCCCGGCATTAGCCAGGAGACTAAAAAGGCCGTTCGCAAGGTAGCCGAAAAATTACAGTACAAGCGGAACAAAATTGCTTCTTCCCTGCGCTCAGGAAAGAGTAATATGATTGGGGTGATCCTGCCCAGTACGGCCATCAATTTTTTTGGAGAAGTGGTGCATGGGATCGAATTGATCGCTGGTGAAAACGGATATAGCATCCTGTTGTACCAATCCAATGAGTTGCCGGAGTTTGAGAAAAAGGGCATTGAGGCTTTCATCAGCGCGGGTGTAGACGGGATACTGGCCTCCCTGGCTAAGGGGACGGTGGACTTCGAACATTACCTTTCTTTAAGTGAACACAATATACCCCTGGTGTTTTTTGATCGCGCCAATGATGCGCTGGGCATTCCTTCGGTGGTGGTGGATGATTTCAAGGGCGGCTTTACGGCCACAGAGCATCTCATCACGCAAGGTTACAAAAGGATTGCACATATTTCCGGGCAACAACACCTGAAGATATTTAAAGATCGTTTAGAGGGATACAAGGCAGCCCTGGCGGCGCACGGATTGGCGGCTGATCCGGAGTGGATATTCCGGGGAGATGTCTCCATTGATTCGGGACGGCGGGCGGTCCGCCATTACCTCCAATTGGATAATGTGCCTGACGCGATTTTTGCGGTAGAAGATTATACAGCCTTGGGCGCCATAAAGGAATTAAAAGAGCATAAGATTTCGATCCCGGAACAAATGGGTATTATAGGATTTGCCAATGAAGATTTTGGGGAGCATATTACACCGGCTTTGTCTACGATTGATCAACAACCTGTGCAAATGGGTAAAGAGGCTTTCGGTTTGTTGCTTGAATTGATGCACCCTCACAGCGGCAAGCCAAGGGAAGATTCCAAGGTCATGCTGGAACCGATCACGTTTTTTCGGCGGTCATCGCTCCGGGATTGATTTCTGATGACTGGTTATGTAAACGATTGCACCTGCTGCGCTGATAGCCGATCAAAGACAGCTTGCTGCTCTAATAAAAGATAGAATGAGGCATCTAATAATATATATGGTGATGGGCCTTTTGGGGCAGCAGCGGCTTTTGGCGCAGCAGGGATTCACCCTTGAAGCCGTGGACCGTCCGGACATCCACTCCATCAATTCCAATTATAGGGGCAACCGCTCCCCGCTGGAACCTTTGAGCTTTATTAAGCTCCCGGTGGGAAGCATTCGGCCTGAAGGATGGGTCCTTAAATATCTGGAACTGCAACGGGACGGGCTTACGGGACATTTGGGAGAGATCAGCGCATGGCTCGATAAAAAGGACAATGCATGGTACAGCGGAACGGGCCAGGGGGGGCATGGATGGGAAGAAGTTCCTTACTGGTTAAAAGGATACGGGGACCTGGCTTATCTGCTGAAGGATCCCAAGATGATACGGACGACAAAGGACTGGTTGGAAAAGGTGTTTCAGAGCCAGCAGCCAGATGGCTATTTTGGACCCAGGATTGTGGAGAACGATCACCAGGATAACAAGGGAACGACCCCCGACCTTTGGCCGAATATGCTGATGTTATGGTGCATGCAATCTTATTATGAGTACAGCGGAGACCCAAGGGTGATTTCGTTTATGACTAAATATTTCCATTGGCAGGCAACCGTACCGGATAGCCAATTGCTGAAGATATACTGGGAGAACAGCAGGGGAGGGGATAATCTCTACAGCATTTATTGGCTCTATAATATTACGGGCGCCCCGGAATTGCTGGACCTGGCGGTGAAGATCCACCGGAATACAGCCAACTGGACACAGGAAAATCAGCTACCCAACTGGCATAATGTGAATGTGGCGCAGTGTTTCAGGGAGCCTGCCACCTATTATATGCAGACCAAAGACTCCTTCTATCTACAGGCGACCTATCACGACTACTACCTGATGCGGCAGTTATATGGACAGGTGCCGGGAGGGATGTTCGGGGCGGATGAAAATGCACGGAAGGGTTATGCGGATCCAAGGCAGGCGGTGGAGACTTGCGGTATGGTGGAACAGATGGCTTCTGATGAATTGCTGATGGGTATTACGGGGGACCCGATGTGGGCGGATAATTGTGAGGATGTCGCTTTTAATACTTACCCGGCGGCGGTGATGCCGGACTTCAGGGGCTTGCGTTACCTGACAGCGCCCAATATGGTGGTCAGCGATACGATGAACCATAGCCCGGGCATTCAAAACGATGGTCCTTTCCTCGTGATGAATCCATTTAGCAGCCGTTGTTGCCAGCACAATCATTCCCAGGGCTGGCCTTATTATGCCGAACACCTTTGGATGGCCACCCCCGATAATGGCGTGGTGGCGCTGCTTTACTGCAGTAATACGGTGAAGGCAGTGGTGGACGGCGACGTCCCTGTGACCTTGACAGAAGCCACCCATTATCCGTTTGACGAATCGATCCGTATCACTGTCAATACACCCAAGGTGGTAACCTTTCCGCTATACCTGCGTATTCCGGCCTGGTGTAAGAACGCCCGCGTTTCGGTGAACGGTTTGAGAGCTACGGGCGCCGTGAACGGGGATCAGTACGCCCGGATCGAGCGGACCTGGCATCCGGGAGACGTCGTTGAACTGACGTTACCCATGGAAGTTACGGTCAGGACCTGGGAGCAAAATAAAAACAGCGTAAGTGTCAATTACGGACCCCTGACGTTTTCGCTGAAGATAAAGGAACGCTATTTGAGGATGAATAGCAAGGCCAGCGCTATCGGTGATTCTAAATGGCAGGCAACGGCTAATCCCGCCGAGTGGCCGGCTTATGAAATCCATCCGGGAAGCGCCTGGAACTATGGACTGGAATTGAATGGTGGACCGGTTGCATCGGACTTCACCGTAGTCAAGCGGCCCTGGCCTGCGGATAATTTCCCTTTTGCACAAGGCTCCGTTCCTATCGGGCTAAAGGCGAAAGGGAAAAAGATTCCTGCATGGACGACGGATCAGTATGGGTTGTGTGGATTGCTTCCCCAAAGTCCCGTACAGGTCTCAACGCCCACGGAAGACCTGGAGTTGATTCCCATGGGGGCCGCACGTTTGAGGATTTCCGCATTTCCGGTGGTGCAATAACAGTAAAAATAGAATCATATAACCATTAAAGGATACGCTTAAAGATGACTACAAAAAAATGGTGCCTGGCGCTTTGCTTTTGCCTGCTGTCGGCTGGCCTCATCGCTACTCCGCGCTCGGCTTCCAGCGCCGGCCTCTCGGCAAGCTCCGCGCCGGCCGCAAAAGCTGCAAGCTCCATCCCCCCCGCCAACCCTCCCCGCCCCGTCTGGTCTTCGAAGAAAGCCAACGACTGGTATAAGCAATGGGGCTGGCTGAGAGGAAGCAATTTTATTCCCAGCACAGCCATTAACCAATTGGAGATGTGGCAGAAAGAAACCTTTGACTCGGCGACGATCGACCGGGAATTGGGTTACGCCCAGGGCATTGGATTTAATGTGATGCGCGTGTTCCTGCATCACCTGGCCTGGCAACAGGATCCACAGGGATTCAGGGAACGGGTGGCGGAGTATCTGACTATTGCCCACCGCCATGGGATTGCTACGATTTTCGTCCTGTTTGACGATTGCTGGAATCCTGTGAACCACGCCGGAACACAACCCGAGCCGCGGCCGGGTATTCATAATTCAGGCTGGGTGCAGGACCCGGGAATACTCATTCACCAGGACTCGGCGCATTTATATCCTGTGCTGGAACAGTATGTAAAAGATGTCATGGGGCATTTCAGGCGGGACAAACGCATCGTGCTTTGGGATGTATATAACGAACCCGGCAATGGAGACCATGGGGACAGTTCCCTGGCCCTGTTGGCGCACGTGTTCATGTGGGGCCGGCAGGTGAACCCCGACCAACCCCTGTCGGCAGGGATCTGGAACGACGACCTGAAAAGGCTGTCGACCTTCCAGTTAAAGGAGTCGGATGTGATCACCTATCACAATTACAATAGTCCTGAAGACCAGCAAAAAGAGATTGACCGTTTGCGCGTCTATGGCCGTCCCCTGATCTGCACCGAATACATGGCAAGGCCCAGGGGCAGCCTTTTTACGAATATCATGCCGGTGCTCAAAAAGAACCATGTAGGGGCGATCAACTGGGGATTTGTGATGGGGAAAACAAATACGATATATGCCTGGGATACGCCTATGCCTGATGGGGCTGAGCCCAAAATATGGTTCCATGATATCTTCCGGAAGGACGGAACCCCCTTCAGCGCCTCCGAAATTGAATTGATCAAATCCCTGACAGGGCATCCTTAAAACATATTCCTGAAACGGGACAATCTTAAAACCGCATATAAAGAAACATGACCAGTAACAAGACATTTTTGACCCGGTCGCCGGGGAGGATCAATTTGATCGGTGAACACACAGATTATAACAATGGGTTTGTGTTGCCCGCTGCCATTGACAAAGCAGCTTATATTTCCCTGAAGCTCCGGGACGACGATCAGGTGATCCTGCATTCGAGGGATTTTAACGATATGTTTGTAACGACCATTTCAACCCTGGGGCCTTCGGCCAAGGGATGGCCTAATTACCTTTTAGGCGTGGTGGATCAGTTAGTGAAAAAGAGCATTCCCCTGAAAGGTTTTGAAGTAGAATTGTGGGGGGACGTTCCGGCCGGAGCCGGATTGTCTTCTTCGGCCGCCGTGGAATGCGCCATGCTCATTGCATTGAATGAAGCATTCGGGTTGCAGATGGATCGCATGACGATGGCTAAAATGGCCCAGCAGGCCGAACACGCTTTTGCGGGGGTGAAGGTCGGTATAATGGACCCCTTTGCCAGCCTCTTCGGAAAGGAAGGGCACGTAATGCGCCTGGACTGCCGCTCCCTGGAATTTGAATATGTCCCTTTCCGTACGGACGGTTACCAACTGGTATTGTGTGATTCGGGCGTGCACCATTCCCTGGCTTCATCGGAATATAACGTACGAAGGCAGCAGTGTGAGGCCGGGGTTGCCTTGGTAAAAGCGCATCACCCGGAGGTGGAAAGCCTGCGGGATGTCACGCTGGCCATGCTGGAGGCCTACGTGGCCGGACCTGAACCGCTGATCTACCGTCGCTGCAAATACATCGTGGAGGAAAATGCCCGGCTGATCGGCGCTTGTATTGACCTGGAAAAGGGTGATCTGGCGGCATTCGGCGCCAAGTTATATGAGACGCACGAAGGCCTCAGTCACCTATATGAAGTGAGCTGTCCCGAACTGGACTTCCTGGTCCTTCATGCCCGGGAATACCCGGCTGTATTGGGCGCCCGTATGATGGGCGGAGGCTTTGGGGGATGCACCCTCAACCTGGTGAAGGAGTCCGAAGTAAAGGCCTGGAGCGATGCCATGACACTGCATTATAAACAACAATTGGACAAGGATCTGAGGGTCTATATTGCTAATATTGCCAACGGTGGAGGAATTATAAAATAACGATGATGGCTGGTATTGATTTTACAGAAGATCCTCATAAGCGATATAATCCCCTGACGGGGGAATGGGTGTTGGTATCCCCACACCGGATGAAGCGGCCCTGGCAGGGCAAGGTGGAGACGCCGGCGGTAGTGGACCGGCCGGGCTACGATCCGACTTGTTATCTCTGTCCCGGTAATAAACGGGCGGACGGGGAGTACAATCCCGCCTATCCCTCCAGCTATGCTTTTACCAATGACTTTGCGGCTTTGCTCCCCAACACGCCGGACGGGACGTACGATGAAGGCGGCCTGCTGGTAGCTAAAAGCCAGCGGGGCACCAGCCGGGTGATTTGTTTTTCTCCCAGGCATGACCTGACCTTACCTGAAATGAGTGTACAGGAGATCCAGTCGGTGGTCTCTCTTTGGATCACGGAATTTGCCGCCCTGGCAGCCAGGCCGGATATCCGGTATATCCAACTCTTTGAGAACAAGGGAGAGATCATGGGATGCAGCAATCCTCATCCGCATGGACAGATTTGGGCCTTGAACGATGTGCCGGCCGAGCTGGAAAAGGAAACAAGGCATCAAAAAGCCTATCTTCAGACGAAGGGAAAGAGCTTGTTATCGGATTACCTCGCATTGGAAATCGGGCAGGACAAGCGCATCGTTTGCCAGAACGAGCACTTTGTAGCACTGGTGCCTTTTTGGGCGGTATGGCCTTTTGAAACGATGGTCTTGTCCCGAAGGGTAGTGCAATATGTAACGGAATTCACGGAGGCGGAGCAGGAAGCCCTGGCTGATATCCTGAAGCGATTGACCACCCGATACGATAACCTGTTCCAAACGTCTTTTCCCTATTCGGCAGGGATGCACCAGGCGCCGGTGAATGACGGACCGCACCCGGAATGGCAGTGGCATATGCACTTCTATCCGCCGTTGCTGCGTTCGGCGACGGTGAAGAAATTCATGGTGGGCTATGAGATGCTGGCAGGACCCCAACGGGATGTAACACCCGAATGGGCGGCAGAACGTTTGCAGGGCCTTCCGGAAATTCATTACAAACAAAAAACGATTACCATATGACGCAACGTCTGACAATTTCATCCCTGGGTACCGGCCTGCTGATGGCAGCCATCCTGTCTTCCTGCGGAGGCAATAGTAATTCCGACAACGGCCCTGCCGCGATCGGGGACACGATCGCAGTCAACCCCGCGCCGGACTCCGCCGGGTTTAAGGATACGATTGATGGCAAAGCCACCCACTTGTACAAGCTCGGGAACGGCGCGGCCACCGCTTATGTCACGGATTTTGGTGCGAGACTGGTGGCCCTTTTTGTACCGGATAAAAATGGCACACCCACGGATGTGGTGGCAGGCTTTGACAGCGTGAAGGGCTATGAATCGGCCCGGGATGCGTATTTCGGGGCGACCATCGGGCGCTACGGGAATCGGATTGCCAAGGGGAAGTTCCACCTGGACGGAAAAGAATATTCCATTCCCATCAACAATGGGATCAACGCCCTGCACGGGGGAGTGAAAGGCTTTTCGGATTATGTCTGGGACGGCACCAAAACCAGTGACTCTACCCTGGAACTCACCTTCACCTCCAAAGACGGGGACGAGGGCTTTCCGGGTACGCTTCAGGCGAAGGTCACCTATACCCTGACTGCCAATACCGGGTTGAAGTTGGAGTACTTGGCCACCACGGACAAAAAGACGGTGTTGAACCTCACCAACCATGCCTATTATAACTTAAACGGGGCCGGCAACGGAACGATCCTGGATCACCAGTTGCAGATCTACGGGAACGGATATACGCCGATTGATTCGGGATTGATCCCGACGGGCAAGGTAGAACCTGTCACAGGGACGCCCTTTGATTTTCAGCAACCCACGGCCATCGGCGCCAGGATCAATACCGATAATCTTCAGTTGAAAAATGGGAAAGGGTATGACATTAATTTTGCCTTGAACGCGCCCATGGGTGCCGATTCATTGCGTCATGCGGCGACGGTATGGGCAGACAAGAGTGGGATCGTGATGGATGTATATACCCGTGAGCCGGGCCTTCAGTTTTATACGGGCAATTTCATGGCCGGAAAGCATCCTATGAAATACGGCAAGAAGGATGATTACCGGACGGCTTTCTGCTTGGAGACCCAGCACTTTCCGGATGCACCTAACGAACCTTCTTTTGCGTCTACGGTCCTGGAGCCGGGGACGGTCTATCATACGGTATCGGAATACTTGTTTTCAGTAAAAAAATAAAAAGATGCATCATCACCGATTTGTTTTCCTGATTGCCGCTGGTTTGTTAGGCCTCAGTGCGCAGGCGCAAGAAAGTTCGGCAGCCGGGCCATCAGCCAACACACTGGCATTGGCTTCCGCGCCGCTGCGGCAAAACTGGGACGAGGGTTGGAGATTCCACCTGGGCAATGCCAAAGATCCCGCCAAGGACTTTAATTATGGACTGGATAATATTTTTTCTAAAACAGGGGATGCAGGCAATACCTGCGCCAACCCCCATTTTGATGACAGCAACTGGCCCGAGGTGCGCCTGCCCCACGATTGGGCGGTGACCCAGCCTTTTGCTTACAAGCCGGACGGAGACCTGGAATCGCATGGGTACCGGCCCACCGGCCCCTTATTTCCCGAAAGCAATATCGGTTGGTACCGGAAGACGTTCACCCTGAGCCCTTCCGATTCCGGAAACCGTTTTGTCATCACCTTCGACGGCATCTATCGGGACAGCAAAGTGTGGATAAACGGATACTACCTGGGCAGCAACCTGAGCGGTTATACCGGAGTCTCCTTCGATGTTACGGACTTCCTGCACTTCAAAGGCAAGAACGTCGTCGTGGTGCGGGCGGATGCCAGCCAGTACGAAGGCTGGTTCTATGAAGGCGCGGGTATCTACCGGCACGCCTGGCTCAATAAATATAATAACCTGCATATCGTCAGGGACGGCGGCGTCTTTGTACATACCGAGAACGGGAAGGATGGGGCGGCTGTGGACATCGACGCGACCCTGTTCAATAAGAACATCGGCACGGCTGAAGGCAGTGTGTCCGCTTATATCACGGACAGGGAAGGACGTAAAGTAGCAGATGCGGAAGCGGCACACGTGCAGCTCCCCGTGAATGGGCAACAAACCGTCCGGCTGTTTGCGGCTTTGCCGGGCGCCCACCGGTGGAACCTGGGAGATCCTTATCTTTACAGGGCCATTGTTCTGCTGAAGTCCAGGGAAGGCGTAATCGACAGCGTTACCATCAGATTCGGGGTCCGTACTATTACGGTGGACAAAGACAAAGGCTTGTTCGTCAATGGGAATCCGGTGAAGATACAAGGTGTTTGCTGTCACCAGGACCACGCAGGCGTTGGCAGTGCGTTGCCGGATTTTCTCCAATACTACCGCATACGCCTGTTAAAGGAAATGGGTGTTAACGCTTACCGGACCAGTCACAACCCTCCGACGCCCGAGCTACTGGATGCTTGTGACAGCCTGGGAATGCTCGTGTTGGATGAGACGCGTTTGTTAAATACAGGGACGGAGTATGAGCAGCAGTTCCGGGAGCTGTT
>Ga0302315_10000863_pt1 | contig 32739 bp, 30 predicted proteins | sample III_Palsa_N3_1_FD_200532 | JGI IMG/M metagenome (GOLD analysis project Ga0302315, IMG submission 200532) | Peat permafrost microbial communities from Stordalen Mire near Abisko, Sweden - III_Palsa_N3_1 | ecosystem: Environmental > Terrestrial > Soil > Palsa > Peat permafrost | place: Sweden...
CCAACGTGCACCTTCCAGTATTCGCGACCTCGCACATTTACGAAGGTACCGATAACGCCGGGAGCAATCGCGATCTCGAAGGCGTGGAATTCTCGGATGCGCCATGGCTTTTCAACGCGCAGCCGGGGTTGCCCAATCACGACGATATCGCCACACAGCTCCCAGCCGCACAAGGCAGCGCGGCACGTCTGTTCGCGTTCGGCATGGATGCGTGGAACCTGGTGCCCTATCTCGACTGGCTGCGTGCCCACCCCGGCAGCTACCTGCCCGGCGCCAGTGGACAGTTGACCGCAGACCAGTTCGGCCGCGTGCGTCGCGTGCTGATATGGGCGAAGTTTCAGGACGGCCTGGCTAAGCCGATCGGAGGCAGCCTGCAGATGGATGACGTACCCGCTGCCGCGCCGCCCACTGGTGACTCCACTCCGCCCGCGCCCGATACTGCTGTGCCAGCAAGCTCCACCAGTAGCCAGCCAGCAGGTGCCGATCAGCCGCCACCCGGCCACTAATGCGTGCCATCGGCAACGTCTTCGAACAGCGGGCTTGCGCCGAACTCGAACGGGCCGGCTTGCAACTGCTGGCCCGTGGTTACAACACGCGGTTCGGAGAGATTGATCTGGTAATGCGCGAAGGCGACACTATCGTCTTTGTCGAAGTGCGCTATCGAAAACATGCCACGCATGGCGATGCGGCTGAGTCGATAACGGCTGGCAAGCGCGCGAAATTGATCAAGGCAGCCGAACTGTGGCTAGCGGCCAACCCGAAAAATTCCAATACAAGCTGTCGATTCGATGTCGTAACCTACGACGGAACCGCTGAAAACGCCCGCAGCTCATGGCTTCGCGCCGCCTTTGAGGCGCAGTCGAGATAACGAATCTATAACGCTAGCTTTATGGAATTCCTTGCGGCAGAATCAAGTTATGCGTTGTTCAGGGTATTTTCCCAGGCGACGCCGAAGTCCAACGCTTCTGGCGTTCTGATTTCGAAAACACAATAGTTTTTGTGAAGTTGGCGGCGGCCTCTGTAGGCCTGCCGGGTGGGGGCAGCGGAATGGATTCAGAATGTTTTGCATGGCGGGAGCCAAATCTCTCGCGGCAACGGTATCGGGCCAGGGGAAAAACCCTACAACCCGTAAAGGTTATTTCTCTCGTCTCACGGCGAGCCACCCCGTACCTGCGCGGGGGGCCACTCACTTACGCTTATCCACCGCTACCGATTTCGGTTGGCGCACTTTGCTGTGCGCCTTCGTATTGAAACGCCACGACACCAGACTTACTGCCCCGATGCATTCCCTTCCACTAATTTTGCGAGTGCGATGTGAATAAGGTTTACTCAAACACAGCCCGGATAGGCATTCCGTTGCTTCTGGCATCAGTGATCACGGGCTGCGGCACACCCGCAGCCAAAGATTTTGGCGGCTCCTGGAAACCGGTAAATCACTTCCAGGACCAGACCACGGAAATACCGCTGGCGCAGGCATATACGTTTTACGCCTCGCCCATGGATGGCACGCTCAAGACGATGCTTACGCGCTGGTCCAATGACTCCGGCATGGTGCTCTCTTACCAGCTGATGTCGGACTACACCCTCTACAAGCCGGTAGCGCAAATCCAGACAAGAGACATTCGATCTGCCGCCGCCGAACTGAATGCCATCTATGCCGCAGAGGGCATCTTCATCACCATCAACGACAAGCAGATTCTGGTCAGCACGGCAAACGTGTCCAAACCTGATGCGTCGGAAACCAAACCAGCTTCGACCATCGCGAAGCCGGCCGCACCTGCGAGCATCAAATGATGAAAACGATGATTGATGCTGCATCGACCAATCTGGTTTTTTGCTGATGACCGACAAAAAAACCTCCTCTCGAAAGATCGACGACACAGTCAAGCGATCGGTCAGTTTCGAGCTGACCATCGCCGACCTCGCTAAGCGCAGCGAGCGCCGTGCTTGGTGGGTCGCGTTTTCAGCGATCATCGTGGCGCTGATTCTTCTGGGCGGCTACTTCTACATGCTACCGCTCAAGGAAAAGGTGCCGTATGTAGTCATGGCGGATGCCTATACCGGCACCAGCACCGTGGCTCGATTGACCCAGAGCCTAACTGATAGTCAGATAACTCCCAGCGACGCGATCAACCGCAGCAACGTCGCGCATTTTGTCTTGGCACGTGAGTCCTACGACGTGGCCATGATGAACATGCACGACTGGGCGACCGTGCTGACAATGTCATCGTCAGGCGTAGCTGATGCCTACACCCATCTGTACGCGTCGACCAACCCCGACAATCCCTTCAAGACGCTAGGTCGGGACAAGGCTATCCGTATCAAGATACTGAGCATCGTGTTACTCGGTAGCGGACTCAACGAAACCCCGAAGGGCGCAACGGTTCGCTTTCAACGCAGCCTCTACAATAAGCAAACCGGCGCAACTCAACCGTTGGACAGTGAAATAGCCACTCTGACGTTTGTCTATAAAGCAAATCTGAAAATGGATGATCAATATCGGGTCGAAAATCCGCTTGGCTTTCAGGTTACCGATTACCGTGTAGATAACGATGCGTCTACGGCAGCGCCGAGCGAAGTGTTAGGTGACGCCGCGGCGCCGGTAGCGACTCCCGCATCCGCATCCTCCTCCAGCACTACGCCAGCTTCAACTTCTACCGCATTGGCTCCAGCCACTGCTCAACCCAGTCTCCCCTTGCAGCCACCGATACCAGAGCATGAGGCACCCAGTGCAGCCGCTCCAGCATCTATGCCTGCGACAAACAACAAAGCCAACGGAGTAGGCCACCAATGAACCGACCAAGCAAACTGGGTCTGGCTGGTGCCGTGTTTCTGGTCGCGGCCAGCGTGGCTTTTTCCGTCCACGCCCAGGTCGTCCAGCAGTACGAATACCAGGCCGAACGCATCTATCCGGTGCGCACCGGACTAGGCATAACCACGCAGATCGAACTGAGTAAGAACGAGAAGATCCTCGACTACAGCACCGGCTTCAGCAGCGGCTGGGATATCACCCGTCGCGACAACCTGTTTTACCTAAAGCCGAAGAATGTGGATGTTGATACCAACATGATGATCCGCACGGCCACCCACTCGTACATCTTCGAGTTAAAGGTTGTTGCTACTGACTGGAAAACGTTGGAGCAAGCCAAGCGGGCCGGCGTTCAGTACAAAATCGTATTCACCTATCCGGGCGATACAACATTTGCGACAGAAGCCACCAAAACGGCCGACGTGCCAGAACTCAATACGTCACTTGTCAAAGACCGTAGCTACAACTTCAACTACGACTTTGCCAAGAAAGGCAGCACCGCACTGTGGCTAGTGCCGGTCAATGTCTACGACGACGGACGATTCACGTACATCAAGATGAGCGACATGAAGCAGTTTCCCACTGGAAACTTTCCTACCGTTTATATGCGCGAGCGAGAGCATGGCGAGGATGCAGTAGTCAACACCACGATTGAAGGCAACACGATCGTGGTGCATGGCACCTATCCGTTCTTGGTCATTCGTCACGGCAACAACGTTGTCGGCCTGCGAAGGAATACGAAAAAGTGAGCTCAAATACTCCCAATCCGCCTGGCGACGAATACGGTGACGTTCCGCCAAATGAATCTCGCCCTGGCCGCACCGATCCGTTGGCCAGCAATCCTTATTCCACCCAGTATCGGCAGTCGGCTGCGCCTGATTTGGACGCAGGTGCGCCCGAACTAAAGGCCAATGATCTGAGACGGATGAACCGACGTGCACTCGCGTTCATGGCGGCAATCGTCGCACTTCTGATTGTCCTTGCTCTTTTTTTATTCAAGAGCGCTGGTCAGAAAGATCAACCGAAACCACGTGAAGAAACGATATCCGTGCCGGAAGCTCCGAAATCTCTACCTCGGCCTCTTCCAAGCCTGCCAGAGCCGATACCGCTTGCAGCGAAACCTGTAGCTCCGCCGTTGCCGGAACAACCTTTGATGCGACAACCGGAACAACCTCAAGGAGCTCGAGGCCCAACCCTGCTGGAACGGCGCATGACGAACACTGATGGCGCGGCTGAAGCAGGTGGTGGTTCAGCTGGACAGCAGGCCGGCAGCTCTCAAGGTGCGGCCGGCGCGATAGGCGGCCTGCCAGGCCGGTCTGGCGCTGATGTTGCCACCAGCGCGCAGCCCCTCCTCAATGCCGACACGCTCATGTTACGCGGCACTTACATCCGATGCGTACTCGAAACCCGCATTATCAGCGATATTCCGGGCTTTACCTCGTGCGTGGTCACCGAGCCGGTTTACTCATTTACCGGCCGCCGCTTGCTGCTGCCAAAAGGCTCCAAGGTATTGGGCAAATACGATACCGGCCCAGTTGGTGACCGTGAAGCCGTTATCTGGGATCGCGTTGTTACTCCAAACGGTGTCGACGTCAATATGGCCAGTCCGGGCGTGGACAATCTCGGCGGCTCTGGCCACCCCGGTTATCTCAATTCACATTGGGGGAGTCGTATTGGCTCAGCGTTGTTGATCAGCATGCTTAGCGATGCTTTCAAATACGAAGGCGAAAAGCACGGGCCGACAAGTACCAATATCAGCGACGGTGGTGTTGTTACGCAGTCGCCATACCAGAGCAATACGGCGCAAACGCTGCAGGATCTTTCCAATCAGGCGGTTCAAGCCTCGGCTAACCGCAAGCCGACACTGACCATCAACCAAGGAACCGTTGTAAATATTTACGTCGCCAAGGATGTGGATTTCAGCGGCGTCGTGGCACGGCTCTAACTTTTTCCAGAACACAACTCAAGACACTACGCAATACGGATATGGACGACGACTCAGCCATCGCACAGGTTTCCAACGAATTCCTGGATTACCAGTACCAAGTGCTGGGCATCCGGGAGTTAATGGCGTCATCTGACGTCACGGAGATCTGCATCAATCGCCCGGGCGAGTTATACCTAGAAAACAAAGCCGGCTGGCAGCGCGTCGACGTGCCCATGCTGACATTCGAGCGCGCTCGCCAATTCTGTACGGCCGTTGTCAATGAAAGCAATACCGGGCAACGCATTACCGATGCTGATCCCGTCGTGTCACTGACCTTCCCTACCGGCCAGCGCGCCCAGTTTGTCATCCCGCCCGCCTGCGAGGCGGGCAATATATCGATCACCATTCGCCTGCCATCCAGGCACATGAAAACGTTGGCCCAGTATCAGGAAGATGGTTTCTTTGATCAGATACTTGAGGACGCACACAGTCTCAGCGAGCATGATCGGGAGCTGCTGGAACTGAGAGCACAACGTCAGTACGCCGACTTTTTCAGAAAGGCTGTACTGAATAAAAAGAACATCGTGGTATCCGGCGCCACCGGTAGCGGCAAGACGACCTTCATGAAATCTCTCGTTCACCATATACCGGATAACGAGCGACTGGTCACTATCGAAGACGCACGTGAGCTGTTTATCAATCAGCCTAACGTCGTGCATCTGCTCTATTCCAAAGGCGGCCAGAGCGCCGCCAACATCACCGCGAAGAGCTGCATGGAAGCCTGTTTACGCATGAAGCCCGATCGCATCATTCTGGCTGAGCTGCGCGGCGACGAGGCTTTTTACTTCATCCGCAACTGCGCTTCGGGACATCCCGGTTCAATTACCAGCTGCCACGCAGGCAGCACAGAACAGACCTGGGATCAACTCGCGCTGATGGTGAAAGCGTCGTCGGAAGGCTCAGGACTTGAGTTTTCCACCATCAAACATCTACTGATGATGACCATCGACATCATCGTGCATATCAAGGCGCATGCCGGAAGTCGCTATATCACCGGCATCGATTTCAATCCCGAACGACGTTCCGCGACAAACAGCCTTTAATAACGAGCCCAGGAGATCCCACGGTGATAACTGGAATGGAAATAGCGGCGTGTCAGCACATGGCGGTTCCGGCCGAAGTGATGCAGCATGTCGTCAACGTCGAGTCCGGCTATAACCCATATGCCATCGGTGTGGTCGGCGGCCAGCTAGTACATCAGCCGCAGAACCTGGGAGAAGCCGTGGCTACCGCACAGATGTTGCAGTCAAAAGGCTACAACTATTCGCTTGGCTTGGCGCAAGTAAACCGCGACAACCTGAGAAAATATGGCCTGACCTCCTACGAGCAGGCATTCGACGTATGCCCCAACCTGACGGCTGGCGCGCGCATCCTTTCCGAGTGCTACGCCAGTTCCGGTAATGACTGGGGTAAATCCTTCAGCTGCTATTACTCGGGCAACTTCATGACCGGGTACCGGGACGGTTACGTCCAAAAGATTTATGACTCGATCAACGGCAGTGCGGGAGTTGCTGCCGATAACCAAGTACCAGCAGCCATCCCGATTGCATTGGTGAGTGGCCCGTCGCCATCGTCTTTGCACGGCGCGGTTAATGGGGTGACTCCGATCATTGCGGCAGATAATGCGAACTATCGCCTAGCCATTCGCAGCACCGTGCTCGATACGGCTGCAACGATAGCAACACGATCCGTGGCTGGGGCCGTCTTACCGTCCGCAATCGTGCCAGGCGGGGAAACTCCGGCATCGTTGTCTACAACAACGTCCGCAACGGCATCCCCATTGGTGAACAATGTCCCCGAGCAGCCGGACCAAGCTCCAAAAATTCCTGCTGCGACCGACGTATTCGAGCCTCAGGTGCGGAGTCTCGGCGATACACAAGCTACCGCACCTGCTGCTAGCGATGGCCAGCCACAGATCACCGCAGCGACCACACCATCAGCACCAGCCGTCGATGGCGCAGACCTTCGCCAAGGAGGTCGCGATGATGCGTTCGTATTCTGAAAATCCTACCGTTCGAGTGGCTAACGAACCTGCGTCTTTTTTTGCAAACATTACGATGTTTGCCTCAATGGCCTTAAGGCCGCAACGCCATCTCCCCTGTCCGGAGGTGGTTCAACGTGAACCGGCTGCTATACCAGCCACCCTGAACGCGGTTATTGCCATAGTGCCGCTTTATTTTCGAAACTTTCAAAAGGAAACTCGAGATGACCCCGAACCCACTTTTCAATAACTATGTTTTGCATTCCAAGCGCACGCGCGTCAGTACGTTTGTCTGTCTGGCCGTCTTGCTGGCTTTGGTTCTACCGAGCGTCGCATTTGGTCAAGATGCTAACGACGCCATTACCACGACCTGCGGCTTCGCCAGCGACATCAACAAGATTCTAAACGCCGTTTCCATCATTGTCGTAACCATCGCCGTTGTTTTTTCGGGCTATCAGATCGCTTTTGCACATAAGCGTATCGCCGAAGTGGCTCCGGTGTTGATCGGTGGCATCCTCATTGGTGCCGCTGGTCAGATCGCCACCATGTTTCTCAAGACCAGCACCTCGGCTGCAGGCGCAACTGCATGCTCCACCACCAGCCTGATCACACATTTACTGAATCACTATGCATAAAAATCCGCTATTTCGCGGCTGCACACGCCCGGCGATGTTTCTGGGCGTGCCTTACATCCCCTTCTTCATGGGGGCTGGTACGTGCCTGTTGATGTCAATGTATTTCAATCTCTATTTTCTGCTGCTGATACCGATCGTCATTCTCGTGATGCGTCAGATGGCCCGGCGTGACGAAATGATTTTTCGGCTGCTGGGCTTGCGCCTCCAGTTCAGGACTCGAGTACGAAATCTGCAGAACAATGACGGCATGTGGATGTTTACGCCAAACAGTTACCGCGAAAAGCAGACGAAACAGTAGTTCAGTTCCTTAACGGTGCTTTGGCAGGTCACGCCAAAGCACCTCTACGACCAACACGGTGTACGAATCATGTTCAGTCCAGATGCACCCATCAGCGAATTCATACCGCTGTCCAGCCACGTCTCGCCTACGGTGATCAAGACGACGGGGGGCGATTTCATGCTGGTGTGGCGTCTGGAAGGACTGCCGTTCGTGGGTCGTGAGGAGTGGGAGCTCGAGCATCGCCACAATACGTTTAATCGCATGCTGCAGACCTTGCGTGCACCCGATTTCGTCAACGTGGCGTTCTGGGTGCACGACGTTCGCCGTCGGCGCCGCGTCAAGGACAAAAGTCGGTTCGATCATCAGTTCAACCAGCAGCTGTCGGATGCTTATTTCGAAACGTTGTCCGCACAAAAGCTGATGCAGAACGAGCTGTATTTGACGATGATCTATCGCCCTGTCGTCAGCGGCAAACGTTTTGCTGAAAAATCGTCGGACGTAACGCGACTTGAAGCCGAGCAGACCCAAGCCATTACCACCTTGCTGGAGCTAGCTGGCAACGTCGAAGCCGTGCTGAAAGATTACGCCCCTGCCCGCCTCGGCATGTATGAAGCCAGCAACCGCGTGGTGTTTTCCGAAACGCTAGAGTTTTTTGGCTATCTGCTCAACCGTATCGATGAGCCGGTCCCTGTGCTGCAGGCGCCAATTTATAATTATCTACCAATTAGCAAGCAGCGCTTTTCCGCCAAGACTGGTGATTTTGTCGTTACCACGCCGAATGGAATCAATCACTTTGGAGCCATCCTCAATATCAAGGAGTTCACCGATGGTACCTATCCGGGCATCTTGAACGGCCTGAAATATCTGGACTTCGAATACGTCGTCACCCACTCATTCAGCCCCATGGGTCGGCAAGATGCACTCAAGGCGCTTGATCGCACTAAGGGCGCGATGATCTCCTCCGGTGACAAGGCTGTGAGTCAGATCATCGAATTGGATCACGCGATGGACCAGCTCGCCTCCGGCAACTTTGTGCTGGGTGAATACCACTTCAGCATGACCATCTACGCCGCGAGCCAGGAGTTGCTTTCACAGCAGATCGCTACCACGCGCGCCGAGCTTTCCAACGCCGGCTTTGTTTCGGTGAAAGAAGATCTGGCGGTCACCGCCTCCTACTATTCGCAGTTTCCGGGCAACTGGAAATTTCGTACCCGCCTGGCCAACATCAGTTCGCTCAACTTTCTGGGGCTTTCGCCACTGCACAACTTCGCTACGGGCAAAAAGGAAAACAACCCTTGGGGCGATTGCGTCACGACGCTGCAGACCACCAACGGCCAGGCCTATTATTTCAATTTCCATGCCACCCATCCGGCCGAAAATTCGCTGGGCGAAAAAGCCATCGCCAACACCATGGTGATCGGCAAATCAGGCACAGGTAAGACCGCACTGATTAACTTTTTGCTCAGCCAAGTACAGAAGCTCAAGCCATCACCGACCATCTTCTTTTTCGACAAGGATCGTGGCGCGGAGATCTTCGTACGCGCGTGCGGCGGCAACTATCTTGCGCTGGAAAACGGTAAGCCCACCGGCTTCAATCCGTTTCAGTGCGAGAACAACGAGAGCAACACCCAGTTTCTCGCCGAACTTATCAAGGTGCTGGCCGGCAAGACGGTATACAGCTCGCGCGAAGAGGATGACATCTTCCGCGGAGTGGCCAACATGCTTGATACGCCCATGCGCCTGCGCAACATGACCAACTTCCAGAAGAGCCTGCCCAACATGGGCGACGACGGCCTGTTCGTGCGCATGCGCAAATGGACGGCTGGCAACTCGCACGGCTGGGTATTCGACAACCCAATCGACACCATCGATCTGCAGAAAGCCAACATCATTGGTTTCGACTACACCGATATCATCGACAACGCCGAAGTGCGCGTGCCTATCATCAACTATCTACTGCACCGGCTCGAAGCATTAATCGACGGTCGCCCACTCATCTACGTCATGGACGAGTTCTGGAAAATTCTCGATGGCGAGGGTGGCCTGAAGGAATTCGCCAAAAACAAACAGAAGACCATCCGTAAACAGAACGGCTTGGGCATCTTCGCCACGCAAAGCCCGGAGGATGCGCTAGCCAGTGACATCGCTGCCTCGCTGATCGAGCAGACGGCCACCATGATCTTGCTGCCCAATCCCAATGCCAGCAAAGAAGACTACATCGACGGCCTCAAGCTGACCGAGGCCGAGTACCAGGTCGTGGTCAGCCTCGACGAACGCTCGCGTTGTTTCCTGGTCAAGCAGGGCCACGCCAGCTCGGTCTGCCAGCTGAATCTGCGCGGCATGGACGATGCACTCTCGGTCATCTCGGCCTCCACCGACAACATCGAGATCATGCATGACGTCATGCACGATATTGGCCTCGCCAAAGAGGTGAGTACTGACACCCTTCAGCCCGAACAATGGCTGCAAATCTTTTACGAAAACCGCAAAGGCAGCGGCAAGGCAAAGCCCACCCAGCCACCGCAATCCACGCGGTCTACACGTTCGGCGGCCTTGTAAGCAAACCTGAAATCGAATTCGGAGGAGAGACTCATGAAAATCAAATCATCTGGTAGTGCATCAGCCCGCATCTCAGGAGACAAGACAGGCTTGATCTTTGGTCTTTTGCTTATTTGCAGCCTGTTGGCCAGCAACGTCAGCGCACAGGTAATCGTCAGTGATCCAATCCTGGAAGGGCAGGTCACCGCGGTGGACACGACACAGACCGCGTCGTTGGCAAAACAAGTCCTGCAATACACCACACAGTTGTCGCAACTCCAGCAACAAGTTTCCCAGTACGAACAGTTGCTGATGACGGTAGAGGGCCTAGGCACCAACATCTCATTCGGCTCCAACCAGTTGCAGCCCATCACTGACTACTCGTCCCTGATCGATCAAAACTGCCCGTCAAGCACCGGAGGTTCCATCGTGTCGGGGGTGGTGACAGCGATTGCATCGTCCATCAGCCCCACGCAATCGATCAGCGCCAGCCAGCAGCAGCTCTGTGCACAGATCACCATGGTTCAGATCGACGAATACAACAAAACCATCAGCATTGCCAACTTGCTGGATACCTATGGTGGCACGCTGCAAAAGCTCAACCAGCTCGCAAATGAGGTACACAGCCTTGGAACGACTAGTGGCGCTACGACTCAGGCAGCCACCTACTCTGCCAGCGTGACAAGCGCAATGAGCCAATGGCAAAGTCAAGTGGCTGGTGATGAAGGCATTATCAAAGCGCTAGAGCAGCAGCAGTCGGTCCTGGCCAAGGTGGCCATGCGTGGCCAAAACACGATTCTGGGCAACGTGATGCAGGCAGGAGCCTTGGCGGCATGGTTCAAAGCCAATCCGTACTCTCCCAAATAGACACACCGGAACCACCACGTAACCGGATCGCGTCGCGGGCCTATCGCGCGAATCATTTCACAGCCAAGGCACACAGGGATTGACATGCGATGACCAGCATAAGCGGTTACGTTTATTTCGCTCTAATCTATAACTATCTGCAGCAAGCGATAAACCATTTTCAGAGCAACATCGTTGGCAATTTCATGACGTGGGTCAGTGGCATCGCGCTGGTTCTGGTCACTCTTTGGATAATGATTCAGGGCTACCGCATGATCACCGGCCAGTCGCAAGGCTCGATGATGGCGATGGTCACCAACATGATGCGCATCGTCCTTATCGTGACGGCGGCCACCACCATGTCGATCTTCGGCGGCTCTCTAGCAACGTATCTTGCCGCCGATGGCGCCTTGGGTGCGGAGATCAGCCAGCTGGTCGGCGGCTCCAGCTCTCCCATTAGTGGTATCGACGCCAACATGGCCGAAACCCAGGTGGCACTGGCCGCCATCGACGCCGTGCAGGTACCGCCGGGGGATACCGAATCGGCGGAGGCCAAAGCCCATGCCATGCTGATCGCAGGCTTCGGTACCTCCAGCCCACCTATGGCCGCCGGCGCCATGCTGCTGCTGTATCAGTTCGCCATGGCCATGGTCGTGGGCTTTGGGCCGTTGTTTATCCTGTGCTTGATTTTCGAGCAGACCAAGGGGCTGTTCCAGAAGTGGTTGTTGTACGGTATCGGCACGCTGTTTTCCATCGCCATGCTCTACGTGGTCACCAGCATCGTGCTGGATCTCACCGTGAATCTGGCCGGCGCGCTGTGGTCGGCTACGCTTATCAACACCATAACCGGCCAGGGTGGTGAAGGCTACTCCAGCCAGGCAATCCAGCAGGGCGGCATTGGCCTGTTGATGACCGTGCTGATTATTTCCGTGCCGCCCATGGCCTCAGCATTCTTCCAAGGCTCGCTCGGCAGCTTCTTTGCCTTCTCCCAATTTGGTGGCGGCGCCAGTCGCCTCGGCCCGCAGGGGCAGCCGCCTGGATCGTATGGTGGGTATGGCGGTGGTGGGTCGTATGCGCCGCCTCAGGCCAGCACAGGGCAAACCGCTCCTGGACAACTGAGCGGAGCGGGTGGCTTTAGCAATAACCCCGGCGCCCCCATACGCCCGATAGGCAGTACAAGCCCAGCTCCGCAGGAAGGGAGCATTCCATCCAAGAACATCGATCGAGGAAATTGAGGTGAAATCAATTCTTTTTTCTTGTTTGCTTTTCGGCCTGTTGCTGTTGAGTGGCGTAACGCACGCCGAAGGCAATTGCCCCGAAGGGTATTACCCGATCGGTGGGGAGTCTGGGCAGGCCGGTCCGCAAGGCTGTGCGCCTATTCCTGGTTACAACCAGCAGCAAGGGCAGCAACAAGCACCACAAACGCCGCCGCCGCGATGGGCCGATCGATGGGGAGCTATTGCCACCTTTGAGCCGAATGGAAGCCTTGGAACGGTTACTGACATGTCAGATCAACAGAGTGCAGAACAAGCTGCACTTGCGAGTTGCCAGTCGAAACATGGATCAACATGCAAGATTCAACTTTCATATCGCAATCAATGCGCTGCAATGGTAGTAAGTGATAAGGGATACAACGTAACGCCTGCAGTGACGGTGAATGAAGCAGTTGAGAAGGGCATGAAAATCTGCACTGGTTCCGGTGATCCCAACTGCCACGTCTACTACTCCGCCTGCAGCCTGCCCCAACGGATTCAATAGCCAACTCTTCCACCCGTAAGCCTGTGCTTTCCTAGCTGAAGTATTTCAAAGCTCAACAAGGAGGTCCGCCATGAAACTACGCGCCCTTTTCGCCCCGCTCGTCCTTGGCGCTGCCATCGGCCTGACGACTACGCCTGTTCATGCCCAAGTCGTCGACCCCTGTACGGTCTACACCTGCATGACCGGCATCTCTGGCTCCGGCCTTAGCGGCGGGCCTGGCTGCACCCCAGCCACCGCAGCCTTTTTCGCTATCGTCGTCTTCGACCCGTACTACGATGCTGCAGCCACGTCGCTGGCACGAAGAACCTACCTGATGACCTGTCCCGGCGCGAATGTCGCCACCAACGAAGGCTGGCTTAACGCCATCATCAGTGAGTGGGGCACAGTGATTTAGTGTCGCGATTACTTTTTAGATACTGATCCACTACTTCGATAGCCGATCGCCAGGAGTGACGCGCGTTGAAAGTTTTTTGCTGCCCACTGCCACGCGTAGATCATGGCCAACCTGGTTAAATAGACCACAGTCATAGTAATCCGCCCAAGCCAGAAATTAGGTCTCGTTCCTATGCAAACCCTCATGAAAAGCGTTCGGCCCTGCGGCATTTTTGTGCTGATGTTCGTGCTGTCGGCATGTAATGCCAATAGCTCGGCGTCGCAAAATGCCTACGCCTCCTCAGCAACGCCGGCTGCTAGCCAGAGCGTTGGTCAGCCTTCCGCCAATAAATCAGTTTCGCCATTAGCGGCATCGTCTTCTCCGCAAAAGACAATAGATGCCCCTACGGGATCGACAACGTCGATCAACGGTGTCAACAAAGGCATGGCATATGCCGATTTTCGCAAAGCACTTCTAGCTCAAGGCTGGCGACCAGTGGTTGACCACAAATGCAAAGCGAACGTGGTTGGCGGCTCCTATGAGGAGCTATGCGCGAAAGGTTCGGATTCTTGCAAGGCCTGTGATGAGCTCCCCGAGTTAAGCGCCTGCAGCGGAGACGCCGTCTGTGTCATGAACTTTAGGCACGCGAACAAGACTTTGCAGGCCAGCACCTATGGAGACATCGCAGACAGAAATGTTGGTGGACAGGATTCGCAAATGAATGTCACTGGCTGGAAAGTCTCAACCACAGCGGCTCAGTGACTAACTGGCCAGCAAACGCCAAAGAATAGTCGCAAGTCTGGCAACACGTGTGACAACCAAAGTACGAAAAGGAGCTTCTCATGAGCAATCCCTTATTGAATCTGATGGTGCAAGGCGAATCCGGAACCGCAGGCTACAACGCCTACAATCGAGGAACATATGTGGACACCGAAGGCGGAAAGCACATCCGCGGACCCGCCGGAGCCATCGAATTTTCAACCCTGACAGTCGGGCAAGTACACGATAGACAGCATCTCAGAGGCGAGGATCCCAACCGCCTGTTTGCGGTCGGAAAATATCAGATCATTCCGGCAACGATGAACGATGCGATCGACAAATTACATCTGGATCGCAACCAGCCATTTACCCCAGCAGTACAGGACAGAATTTTTTCCGACTATCTGATTACTGATAAACGTCCCGACGTTAGAAACTACATTACCGATAAACCTGGAGCCACCTTAGAGGCTGCACAACGCGGTTTGGCATCTGAGTGGGCGAGCTTTGGCGACCCAAGCAATGGTGGCCGCAGCCACTATCCGCCGCCGAACTTTGCCAGCATCACGCTGGCGCAATCAGCGGATGCGCTCAACAACATGAGGGCGCAATATCAGACCGACATCGCGAAGGGTATGTCGCCCGATGCGGCCTGGACGGCTGTCACTGACGCAGGCCAATCCAAGATACAAACACCCTCAGCTCTACACACGGCAATGCATACGAATGCCGACGCGCACGACATTTTGAAGCAGGGAGATCACGGCACCAGCGTCCACGCGCTACAGCAAAATCTGAGCAAGCTGGGCTACACCGACGGGCACGGTCGGGCTCTAAAACCAGACAGCGATTTCGGTGCCAATACAAGACATGCCGTGGAAACCTTTCAGCGAAACCACCATCTCGCAGTAGACGGTATCGCTGGGCCAAAGACGCTCGACGCCATCCACCATCAGACTCAGACCGACAAGGCGCCTGGTCTGGACAGTCCTACCAACCCTGACCATGCATTGTATTTGCAGGCACAAAAGGCGGTGCATGAGCTAGATACACGACAGGGGCGTACGCCCGATCAGCAAAGCAACAATCTCGCCGCAGCACTGACCGTCGCCGCAAAACACGAAGGCCTGACCAAGATCGATCAGGTCGCGCTCAGCGAAGACGGATCGCGCGCGTTCGCGGTTCAAAACGGGGCATTCAAGCAAATTGCCCAAGTACAAACAGCCGAGGCGGTACATACGTCGATAGCGCAGAGCGGCCACGCATTGCAGCAGTCTGCACCGCAACAAGCTAATCCCGTGCACACCCAGGTTCAGCCACAAGTACCGCAGCAGGCATCGCCTGTTGCCAATGTTTGACGTTCCACGGAGTAGGTTGGAATTTAGGCATTATCGGCGATTGAGTGCGGCTGCTTTTAACGTCGGATGAGCACCTCCGAAGGGATGAGCTGCGTTCCAGCAATCGATACAGACGTTTGCGGCAAGCTCAGCGGAATCGTCCGAAATAAAACAGTTCTCGGTTAGCGAACTGAGGTGAACAGAATCACCATGTCGATACGCCTTACATCCATGCTGATTCTGTCCATTGCCGTGATCACATCCGCTCTTGGCGCCCCCATGAAAAAGCCCGACATCAAACAGAACTCACACCCAACAATGCGTTACACACTCACCGTAACGGTTGATGGCGCGCCGGGTCCGTTCGACGCGGTGAGCGGCTCGGTGGATTACAAGGTCAGTAACGATCGCTGCGTTCCGTTGACACCGATCAGCGGCGCTACCATCACACCTGAAAATCATGCCGCGATTGCTCTCACCCGCGTCAGTAACCATGTCTACACCGGCACGATTTACGCCGACCTGATGCAGGACGAAGACTATTACGGCATGGGCGTCTGTCATTGGACAGCCGTGGCAGCGGCTGTAGCCTTCAAGATCCATAACGTGAGTTTCAGTCCAGCGATATCGCTGGACGAGATCGTGGCGCAAAAGTCGGTGACCCGTTTTTTTTCAAACCGGAGTTATCTGGCAGCTGAAAAAGGTGAAGCGGACATGGTTCCGGTAGATACCGGTGAGCCCAGAGCCGCGGCGTATAAACCGGAACTGCAGGCGCAGCTTTTCTCGGTCACGCTTTCCGCCAAGGAAGCCTTCCCATGACGCTGAGCTCGACCGATTACGCATTGCTCGCGCAGGATGCGTACCAGAATCCCCAGCTGGACAAGAATGTCGTGCTGGGTGGTCACACTTATCGCGCGATCGACTTTGCCAATAATCCGGTTAGCGGCTTTCAGGCAACGGCGTATGAGCGCGCGGAAACTCACGAAGTAGTCATCGCGTATCGAGGCAGCGAATTCAACCGGGAACCGCTGCAGGACGGCGCCGTCGATGTCGGCATGGTGCTCGCGGGCGTGAACACGCAAACGCCCGATGCCCTGGCTTTTACCCAAAAGGTCATCGCCGAAACCAGGCGCAATGCCGAGGACAAGAATCAGCCGGTCGATGTCACCGTTACCGGGCATTCCCTCGGCGGTACGCTGGCGGAGATTAGCGCCGCCAAATACGGCCTGCATGGCGAAACCTTCAACGCCTACGGTGCCGCCGGACTGCTGCAAGGTGTGCCGCAGGGCGGCCATCAGATCATCGACAACGTTCGCGCTGGCGATCCGATCAGCGCGGCCAGCCCGCAATTCGGCGAAGTGCGCATCTATGCCGCCGCACAGGATATCGACCGATTGAGCAAGGCCGGCTACCGCGACGACAGCCGCTTGCTGAGTCCGCGCAACGTGATCGAAGCCACCGATATCAGCGCGCACGGCATCGACAATTTTGTGCCGAACAGCAAGACACTTGGCCAGTCGATCATCAGCCCCGAAAATGAAGCGCGTTATCGCGCCAACAGCGGCATGGTCGATCGCTACCGCCGTGATATTGGCGATGCTCGCGCCTTGCTATCTGCCGACTGGGAAGTGCCCAAGGCGATTGTCGATGGCGCTGCGTCGCTAGTGCGCGACGTCGAGCATGCGGCAGAAAAAGGCGTCCACGTTACTGAGCATGCGGCACACGTCGTCGCCAATGATGCGCTGAGCGCTTACGGCGCCGGCCGCACAGAACTGGTGCGAGGTGCGCATGCCATCGAGCATGCCGCGCAGTCCTTCGAAAGCGAGGCTTCGAAAACATTCGCCCGGCTGAGCCATTCAGGAACATGGTCCGATGAAAAGTCCGTTGCTGCTGCCGCTCCACAGCGGCTGGACGATCCTGCGCATCCCGATCACGCTTTGTTTAATCAGGCGCGCAGCGCTGTACAACGACTGGACGCACAGCAGCAGCGAACGCCCGACCAGCACAGTGGCAACCTCACCGCGGCGCTCACCGTCGCCGCGCGTCGCGATGGCTTGAGCCAGATCCATCATGTCGTGCTTAGCGAGGACACGACGCGCACCTTCGCCGTGCAGGGTGATCTGAACTCGCCGACCAAACGCATAGCCAGCGTCTCCACCATCGATGCCGTGCATACGCCAATCGAGCAGAGCAGTGCCACCTGGGCACAAGCGATGGCTTTCAAGCAGTCAGAAAGCGCGCGGGCTCCGCAGCTTGCCCAGCCGTCGCAACAGCCGCAGGCTCACCATCAGGCGAGTTAGCCTGCGGCTCTCTGGAAGATATGTAACAGACGAAAGCCGAGTGGACCAGAATTTGTCTATGCAAACATCGAGCAATTCATGGCACCTGCAACAACGAGAATATACGTTGGACACGGATGCGGCAGGAAACTAATCTTGCGAACAATCGACAGAACGATTGAGACACGCCGCCTCGATTACCGGATGGCAAAAACCATCGCTTTGTAAGCTCCCATCAGGATAGATCTACATGAGCAAGGGCAAGTGGTTCTGGGTAATAGGAATATTCCTGATTGCCGTGGTGGCAGGCGAATTCTTCTCCGGTTTTTTGGCTCTGGCGTTTCTCAAGCTGGAAACAGGTCAGCTGAAATGGGACACCTATCTTGGCTATTTACGCGCACTTGATCTGCCGCAGGTGCAACCGTATCTCGGCAAAATCAAGGCGGCCGGCTACCTGGGTTTTGGATTGCCCGTCATCATCTGGTTGATCCTCTGGTATTTCATCGCCAGAAAAAAGGCGCAGTCCCTGCATGGTGATGCGCGTTTCGCCAAAGCCTCCGACCTGAGCAAACATGGCATGTTCAAGTCGACCGACAACGGCATTCTGGTGGGCCGATTCAAGGGCGATCTGGTTCGGCTGAGCGGGCAGCAGTTCGTGATACTTGCCGCGCCCACGCGATCAGGCAAAGGCGTTGGTGTGGTGATTCCCAACCTGCTTGAGTATCAGGAGTCGACGGTGGTTCTGGATATCAAGCAGGAGAACTACGAGCTGACCAGCGGCTGGCGCGCCAGCCAGGGCCAGGCGGTGTATCTGTTCAATCCATTTGCCGAGGATCGCCGCACGCATCGCTGGAATCCGCTCAGCTATATCTCCAGCGACTCCGCCTTTCGCGTATCGGACCTAATGAGCATTGCGGCCATGCTCTATCCGGATGGCGCCGAGGATCAAAAATTCTGGGTCAGCCAGGCACGCAATGCCTTCATGGCGTTCACCCTTTTCCTGTTTGAAAAGTGGGATGACGACGAAAGACGCGGGATACCAACGCAGCTGCGTGACAAGCCGACACTCGGCGCCGTCTATCGACTCTCTTCCGGCGATGGCACCGACCTGAAACAGTTCTATCAGTTGCTGTCGCAGCAGAAGTTTCTCAGCGGCAACGCGTTGACCGCGTTTTCCAATCTGCTGTCACAGGCGAATGAAACATTCGCCTCGATTCTCGGCACTTTCAAGGAGCCGCTGAATGCCTGGATCAATCCCATACTCGACGACGCCACCAGCGAAGACGATTTCCTGCTGACCGACGTGCGCAAGAAGAAGATGACGATCTACATCGGCATCCAGCCCAACAAACTGGCGGAAAGCCGCCTGATCGTGAACCTGTTTTTCAGTCAGCTGATCAATTTGAATACCAAGGAACTGCCGCAGAACAACCCCGCGCTCAAGTATCAGTGCCTGCTGTTGATGGACGAGTTCACCTCGATCGGCAAGGTGGAGATCATCGCGCACGCCGTGTCGTACATGTCCGGCTACAACATTCGCCTGCTGCCAATCATCCAGAGCATGGCCCAGCTCGATGCGACCTACGGCAAAGACGTTTCGCGCACCATGATCACCAACCACGCCCTGCAGATCGTCTTCGCGCCTCGCGAACAGCAGGACGCGAACGACTATTCCGACATGCTGGGCTATACCACGGTGCGCAAGGAAAACATCACCCGCGGAAGAACCCGCAGCGACGTATCGCGCAGCCGTTCCGAGGAGCGGCGCGCACTGATGCTGCCGCAGGAATTGAAAGCGCTGGGGCCGGAGAAGGAAGTTTTTTTCTACGAAGGCATTCCGCATCCGGTGATGTGCGAAAAGATTCGCTACTACAAGGACAAGCACTTCACCACGCGACTTCTGCCCAAGGTCGACATACCCAAGCTCTCGATCTAGGTCGCTGAGCCTTCCGTTGCGGCACCCGTCACATGCGGCTGCGATCAGGCACTAGAGTTGCCGGTTGCCGTTGCCGGCCGCACACTCTAACCTTCGGTGAAGACACTCGCGACCGTTGATGCCTGAAGGCATCGCAATCGTGCGCAGCAAGACCGATCAATCACCACGGGGAACCAATGAGCATCAAGTCGCGCCTGATCGCCATGAATTTTCTGCAGTTCTTCGTATGGGGCTCGTGGCTGATCACGATTGGCGCCTACTGGTTCCAGAATCGGCATTGGTCCGGCGCGCAGTTCGGTGCGATCTTTTCGACGATGGGCATTGCCTCGCTGTTCATGCCGTCGCTGATGGGCATGATTGCGGACAAGTGGATCAATGCGGAAAAGTTGTACGGGTTGCTGCATCTGGGCGGTGCCGCGGTGCTGTTTGCGACACCGATGATCAATAACCCCACCACGTTTTTCTGGGTGATGTTGCTCAACATGATGTGCTACATGCCGACGATTTCGCTGTCGATCACGGTGGCCTATTCGGCATTGAAGGGCGAAGGTCGCGATGTGGTGATCGATTTTCCGCCGATCCGCGTGTGGGGCACGATCGGTTTTATCGTGGCGCTGTGGGTGGTGAGCCTGCTGCATCTGGAAACGACGGCAGGCCAGTTTTACGTCGCCTCGGGCGCGGCTCTAGTGCTGGGCCTTTACGCGTTCACCTTGCCGCCTTGTCGACCCAAGCTCAACCAGCTGGCTGGGCGGTCGCTGCTCGATACGCTGGGCCTGACCTCGTTCTCACTGTTCCGCGATCGCAAGATGGCGATCTTTTTTCTGTTCGCGATGCTGCTGGGCGCGGCGCTGCAGCTGACCAACGCCTACGGCGATACGTTTCTGCACGATTTCGCGACGGTCGATGCGTACAAGGGCAGCATCGCCGTTCGCTATCCAGCGATCATCATGTCGATCTCGCAGATCTCCGAAACGCTGTTTATTCTGGCGATTCCGTTTTTTCTGAAACGCTTCGGCATCAAGACGGTGATGCTGATCAGCATGCTGGCGTGGACACTGCGTTTCGGCCTGTTCGCCTACGGCAATCCCGGACCGGGGCTGTGGATGATCGTGCTGTCATGCATCGTTTACGGTATGGCGTTCGATTTTTTCAATATCTCCGGATCACTGTTCGTCGAGGGGCAAAGCGACCCGGCGATCCGCGCCAGCGCGCAGGGCCTGTTCATGCTGATGACCAATGGTGTCGGTGCCGTGCTCGGCAGCTCACTCAGCGGTCTGATCATCGATCACTGGTTTATCCGCGCAGATGGCAGCAAAGACTGGCACGGTATCTGGATCGCCTTTGCTCTGTATGCGCTCGTGGTCGCCATACTGTTTTCGGTGCTGTTCAAGCATCGCCATCAGCCCGGTGCCGTTGTTCATCCTCACGTTATGCGCGATACGACCACAGGCATCGTTACCGACTGATCAGTCGCCCGGCAACAGGTGCTCCTGCACACGCTGGCTGGCCGAAGAAATCAGCTGACCGCGGTCGTCGAAGTGCAGCACGATAAGCCAGTTGTAGACGTCCCCCGGCCATTTCTTGCTACCCAGCAGGCTTTTGGTATCGCCACCGAAGGTGTCGATCAGATCGGCTATATGGCCGTGATGCCAGGCAATAAGTACTACCGCCGCCTGGTTTTCCTTGCGCAAGGATTTGACCAGTTTGTCGACCGGCTCATCCGCGTACGGCTGTTCCAGCGGCAGTTGCAGGCGTTCGGAAAGCGGAGTCAAGGTGAGACGGGGCCGCTCGCTGGATTTACTGTCACTGGTGGCAATCAATCGCTGGGGCAGCCATGTTTCGCCATCGAGCCGCAGAGGGTCGAAATAGCTGGCATACGCCTGGGCCCGTTGCTCGCCGCGCTGGCTTAGACCACTACCTTCATCCGGCTTCTCTGCATGGCGAACAATCAGAACGGTGACGTTGCGCAAACCGCGCGAGCTTCCGTCGTCCTCATGTTTCTTGGAGTTATGCGCAGAGACCAGCGCAGGCAGCAACAGCAGACCGAAGAGGAGCTTGCGCAAGAACATGGGCAAATTTCCAGGAAAAGTTTGGCGTCAGGATACCAGCGTACTTGCCACCACTCGATCGCGGCCATAGGACTTGGCGGAATACAGCGCCGTATCGGCGGCACGCATCCAGCTCGATACGTCGTGACAACGCTCGCCATCGAACAAGGCGACACCAATGCTGATGGTGATCTGGGCTACTTCAAGCTCGGCCGGCAATACAAGTGCTGCTACTCCTGCACGCAAGGTTTCGGCCAGCCGCATGCCGTCCTCGGCACCGAGTTGCGGGCACAGCACAATAAATTCTTCGCCGCCGATGCGCGCGATATGGCCAGTCGTACCGATGGCGCCACGCAGATAGTCGGTAACAATCACCAACACGCGATCACCCTGCTGATGCCCGACGCTGTCGTTGATGCGCTTGAAATGGTCGAAATCGATCAGCATCAGCACGTGCAGCGGATCGCGCATATCGCGCTGACGCGCCAGCAGCGCCGCGGCACGTTGCTGAAACGCGCGGCGGTTTTCAATGCCGGTCAGCGGATCACACAGTGTCTGCGCGCGGAGTTCGGCGGCATGCTGCCGCTGCCCACGCAACAGCATGAATAGCAGTCCGGCAAACAGCACCAGCCCGACCACCACAATGGTAATCACTAAATTCGCTAGCTTCTGGCGCTGTTGCATCTCGTCACGCCGCGCGGCCTCGGCCTGCGCAGTTTTCAACTCCAGTTTCTGGTCCCGGTTGGTACGCTCCAGATCGTCGATGCGCAGCTCTTTTTCACGCGCGGCGTAGCGCTGCTCCAGTTCTGCCTCGATCGCGCGCAGTGCCGGTGTGTCGGTCGCATTTTCAAGTTTGACCATCTCGCGCTCGTCGGCGAGTGCCTGATGCAGGTCCCCGGCCTGCTCTGCCAAGGCACTTTCGACCTCCAGCAGATCAGTCAGTTGGCCATTCATGCCACTGGCACGGGCCTTGGCAACCGTGGCTCGAATCAGCGCATAGGCCTGACGATGCTGGCCCAGGGCTGCCATGGCGCGGGCGATATCGGTGCTGGAACCGATCGCATCGCTGATGCGGCCATCGGCCGTTTCCTGCTTCAACGAGGTCTGTGACAGCTGCAGTGCTTCACGCGCACGACCCTGCTTCAAATACATCTGCGACAGGTTGTCGCCAACGGATACCGCCATTCGTAGCGCGCCAACCTCCACGAAATGCTGACGTGAGTGCTCGTAAACCCTGGCCGCCTCGTCAACTCGATTCAGTGTGGCCAGCGAAAGGCCTTCATCGTTTTCTGCGTCGGCGATGCCCCATTCATCGCCCAGCGCCCGATAGTCAGCTTGTGCCTGGCGACACACGGGCAATGCCCGATCGGCTTTTTCGTCCAGCGTGTACGCGTCGCACAGCTGGAAGCGCGCCCAGGCGACCAGTTCTGGATCGGTATTGCCCAGCACCTTGTCAGCGGCACGTAGCGCTTCGCCCAGTCCGTCACCGATGCCATTGGCGATGTCGTGGCGGGCGCGCAAAAATCCCGCCGCGGCGGTTGCCACCGGATCATTGCTCGCGGTCGCCAGGCCGTCGAGGCGCAAGGTGGACTCGGCGAAGGCGGCATCGTCGTTGGCGTTGATTGCGGCTGTGCCCATGCCCCATAACAACGCACGCTCCTGCGCCGTCGATAAACCGGAACCGGCACGGTCCAGCTGCTGGCGCACAGCGACAATGAGGACGTGCGGATTGTCCACCGCGCGGCCACGCAGGTTGTTCATCGCGGACGCAGCCATGCATGACGCAGGCCACGCCAGCGCCAAGAGAAACAGCCCTGATCCTCTGAACCCCCGTGTCATCGGCTACTCGCTTGTACAGTTACCCATTGGCTTGTACAGGTGCCAATTGATTTCATCATAGTCATTCCTGACGGATACCACCGCGACCTTTACAATGGCCGCATGCAGATTGGCCCCTACCGCATCGATCCGCCCGTGGTGCTCGCACCGATGGCAGGCGTCACCGACAAGCCCTTCCGCCTGCTGTGCAAACGGCTGGGCGCAGGTCTGGCCGTGTCGGAGATGACCCATGCAGATCCACGCCTGTGGCAGACACGCAAATCCATGCACAGAATGGACCATGTCGGTGAGCCCGAACCCATCAGCGTGCAGATTGCCGGCTACGATCCGGCGATGCTGGCCGAAGCAGCCCGGTTCAACGTTGCCAACGGCGCGCAGCTGATCGATATCAACATGGGCTGCCCGGCAAAAAAGGTGTGCAACGTTTGGTCGGGTTCTGCCCTGTTGCAGGATGAGCCGCTGGTGGCGCGCATCGTCAGGGCTGTGGTCGAGGCGGTCGACGTACCCGTGACCTTGAAGATCCGCACCGGCTGGGATCGACAGAACAGAAACGCACTGACGATCGCGCATATTGCCGAAGACAGCGGCATCGCCGCACTCGCCGTGCACGGCCGCACCCGCGCCGACAAGTATGAAGGCGACGCCGAATACGACACCATCCGCGCGGTGAAAGCTGCCGTGCGCATTCCGGTGCTGGCCAACGGCGACGTCACCACGCCGCAGCAGGCACGACGCGTACTCGATATCACCGGCGCCGACGCGGTGATGATCGGCCGCGGCGCGCAAGGGCGGCCGTGGATATTTCGCGAGGTGTCCTACTACCTCACAACTGGTGAGCTGTTGCCCGAACCGACACCCATCGAAGTCAGCGCGATTCTGCTTGGCCATCTCGAACAGCTTTATGCTTTCTACGGCGAACTGGCCGGTGTCCGCATCGCACGCAAGCATCTGGGCTGGTACGCCAAGGACCGGCCGGAAAACGTCGCGTTTCGGCAAGTGGTCAATCAAGCCGAATCAGCCGAGGCGCAGCTGCGCCTGACCCGAGACTATTTTTCAGCGTTGAGTGCAGGCGTGCGTTTGGCCGCCTAAACGAGCGAATGCGGCGCGACATCGCGCGCGCCACCCGCTTCGTGGTAAACATCGCCGGTCCAGGCCGTGCGAATCGCCAATGTCCGTCCCTGCCAACCGGCTCTATCCAGACCGTTCATCCACAGGCTGGCGACTGCTGGCGTGGATGGGGCTGTGCAGCGCCATCGGCCTGCTCAACGCCGACCATTTCTATCTGAGCGAAGCAGCCAATGGTCGCAGCGGGGTCTTTCTGCCACTTCTGGTCGAGGAACTGACCGGCGCCTGGACCGCCGGCGTGCTGATCCTGCTGCTGGTCGTGGTGATGCGACGCATCCGCCAGCTGCCCTACCGCGGCCAGCGCTATGCCTCCCATCTAATCGTGCTGCTGGTTTTCTCACTGGCGCATACCAGTCTGATCTGGGCCACCCGGCTGATGTTGTTTCCGGCGCTGGGACTGGGCCATTACGACTATGGCGTGATGGCATGGCGCTACCCGATGGAGTTTCCCAGCGACGTCATCGTCTACACGCTGACCGCCTGCGTGACCTGGCTGGCCGATCACTACCGCGCCAACCGCGTGCGCGAGCTGCATGCCGCCCAACTGGAGTCGGCGCTGGCCGATGCACGCCTGGAAGCACTGCGGCTACAGCTCAATCCGCATTTCCTGTTCAATGCACTGAACGCGGTTTCCGCCATCATGTACGAGCAGCCGCGCGCGGCTGACGAAATGCTGGCGCGTATTGGCGATCTGCTACGAGCCACGTTGCAGGCTCAAGCGCAGGAGCATCGGCTGGTCGACGAGTTGCAACTGCTGACGTTGTATCTGGACATCCAGCGTGTGCGTTTCGGTGAGCGTCTGCAGGTCCGGCTGGACATCGCCCCGGGACTGGATGCTTTGCAGGTGCCGTTTCTGGTGCTGCAGCCACTGGTGGAAAACGCCATCGAGCATGCCGGCGGCGCACCTATCCACCGCGTGGACATACACGCCACTGCGGGCCGGCAACTGCAACTGCGCGTGTACAACCAGGACGGTCCCGGCGATGCAACACATCGCGGCCACGGCATCGGCCTGGGAAATATCCTGGCGCGGCTGCATCACCTGTACGGCGACCAGGCCGGCCTGGCACTGGAAGCCATTCCCGATGGCGGGACACAGGTCCGACTGTGGCTGCCGCTGCGGACGCATGCTACGCCATGATCCTGCGCGTCGCCATCGTCGACGACGAAGCGCCCGCGCGAGCCAAGCTGCGCCGCTATCTACACGATGCCGCCGGCTTCTGCGTGGTCGGCGAGGCTAGTAGCGGCCGCGAGGCATTGTCGCTGCTGGTGCGGGATCGGCCGGACGTCGTGTTCCTGGATGTGCGCATGCCGGACATGGACGGCTTCGCCGTGCTGCAGGCACTGGGCGATTCGTTGCCGGCCGAGGTGATCTTCGTCACCGCGCACGGCGACTACGCGCTCAAGGCGTTCGAGGTGCATGCCTTCGACTACCTGCTCAAACCGGTCAGCCCGGAGCGCTTCGACTGCCTGCTGCAGCGACTGCGCCAGCGCATGGCACCACGACAGGACATCGCGGCACGGCTGGATGGTTTGCTCGATGCGCTACCGACACCGACCAGCTATGCCGAGCACCTGTTGATCGAAGCCGACGGCCGCGCCGAACTGATACCGGCGCAGCGGATCGCGCGCATCGAAGCGGACCGCAACTACCTGCAGATTCACGCCGATGGCCGGCGCCACCGGCTGCGCGGCACACTGGAACGCATGCAGGCACGACTGGATCCTGGCTGCTTCGTGCGCATCAACCGTTCGACCGTGGTGCGGCTGGCTGCCATCCGCGAACTGGCGCCCTGGCCGGATGGTGAATACCGCCTGCTGCTGGAGGATGGCAGCCGAGTCACCTGGACCCGCCGCTACCTGGAACACGCGCCGCCGGGTTTGCTGCTGCGTCTGTAAATCCATCCTGATAAAGCCACGCGGCGATTTCGTCCCCGGCCTGGCGGACTTCGTCCCAAACCGTGCGCCGGCAAGCCTCGTCATCGTACACACTCGAGCCTGCCCTATTACTAGCGCGAGTGCCATCGATGCCTGCCTCCCATTTCCCGATCCGACTGGTTCCGCTGGCGCTGTGTTGCGCGCTGAGCTACGCCGCCTGTGCGCATGCCGCTGATGGCAACTGGCCAGCCTACGGCAACGATCCGGGTGGCATGCGTTTTTCGCCGCTCGATCAGATCAACCGGAGCAATGTCGCCAAGCTGCAGCCGGCCTGGACCTTCCACACCGGTGACATCCTGGACGGCAAGAACGACACGCCGCGCAGCGGCCTGGAAACCACCCCGATCATGGTCGACGGCACGCTCTACCTGACCACCGGAATCAACCGGGTGATCGCGCTGGATCCGGCCACTGGTAAGCAGCGCTGGGCGTATGACCCGCGGTTGGACCTGCACGCCGACTATGGCGACGGCCTGATCAACCGCGGCGTCGCCACCTGGCTGGACCCAACGCGCAACACCGCGCAGCCCTGCCGTCGGCGCATCTATGAGGCTACCCTGGACGCTCGCCTGATCGCGCTGGACGCCGCCACCGGCCAGCCGTGTGCTGATTTCGGCCAGCACGGCCAGGTCAACCTGACCGATGTGCCCGGCTTCCGTCGGGGCGAATACCACATGACCTCGCCACCGGCGGTGGTCGACGGCGTGGTCGTCATCGGTTCGGCGATCAACGACAACAACCGTGCCGAGATGCCGGCAGGCGTGGTGCGCGGCTTCGATGCACGCAGCGGCGCATTGCGCTGGAACTGGGACCCGATCGCGCAGCACCCGGCCGGCAGCGGCGAATCGGCCTGGCATAGCGGCGCCGCCAATGCGTGGTCGATCATGGCGGTGGACGAGGCGCGCGGACTGGTGTTCGTGCCCACCGGCAGCGCCAGCCCCGACTATTACGGCGGCCATCGCCCCGGCGACAACCATTGGGCCAATTCGGTGGTGGCGCTGCATGCAGCCAACGGGCAGCTAGCTTGGGGCTTTCAACTGGTCCATCACGATATGTGGGACTACGACACCGCCTCGCCGCCGCTGCTGACCACGCTTAAACGCAACGGCCGCGACGTGCCTGTGGTGGTCCAAGGCAACAAGACCGGCTACCTCTATGTGCTCAATCGCGATACCGGCAAGCCGGTGCTGCCGGTGGAAGAACGTCCGGTGCCGCAAAGCGACGTGCCGGGCGAGCTGGCCTCGCCGACCCAGCCGATCCCCACCACACTGCCGGCGCTGAGCCCGACCTCGCTGAGCGCGAACGATTTCTGGGGGCCCACCGACGCGGATCGCACGAGCTGCCGCAAGGCCATGCACGGCCGCGCCAGCACCGGCATTTTCACCCCGCCCAGCTTGCAAGGTGGCGTGGTAGTGCCGGGCAATATCGGCGGCATGAACTGGAGCGGCTACGCCTTCGATCCGCAGCGCAACCTGCTGGTGGTCAATACCAGTTTCCTGCCGTTCGAGGTGAGTCTGATCGAACGCACCGACTACGCGACCCATGTGCATGACGACAGCCACACCGAATATGCCGGGCAGTACGGCACGCCCTACGCCATGTCTCGCCGCTCGCTATTGTCCCCCTCGCATCTGCCGTGTGCCGGCGGCCCGTGGGGACAGCTGATCGGGGTGGACCTGGCTGCCGGCACGATCCGCTGGCGAGTGCCGCTGGGCTCGCTGCAGAGCTTCGCACCGACGCTGAAAAACATCCCGGCCGGCTCGCCCAGCCTGGGTGGGCCAATCGTTACCGCCGGCGGACTGGCTTTCATCGCCGGCACCATCGACCCCTATCTGCGTGCCTTCGACCTGGATGACGGCAGGGAGCTGTGGAAGGCTCGCCTGCCGGCCAGCGGCCACGCTACCCCGATGAGTTACAGCTGGCAGGGGCGTCAGTATGTGGTGATTGCCGCAGGAGGGAGCGCCAAGATCACTGAGGAATCGCAAAGCGACGCGATCATCGCCTATGCGCTGCCGAACGCTTCGGCGCCGGCGTCCTCATCATCGTCGCCCTGAGCCTTGGGTGGCGTTGTGCACCGTCGATCCGACAGTGTCATGCCGGCGGACTTGCGCTTATCGCAATCACTTGCGCCGACGATCGGTGCATCATCGGCAGTCATGCATTGCGCCATGCCGATCGCCGATCCGATGAAGCCATCTCCCCACCTATCTGCTGTTCTTTTTTTGTATCGGATACGGGTCTGCCTAATGCTGTGCGGCCTGCTGATGCTCGGCGGCTGCCGGGCCACGCTGTTCGCCGGACTTAACAGCACCGACCAGCATCGCGGTATCGAGCAGCAGCGTAATGTCATCTTCGACGCCACGCATCATCTGGCTTTGGACGTCTATCTGCCGAAACAGACCGTGCAGTCGACGTCGACCCACGCACCGATTGTCGTGTTCTTCTACGGTGGTGACTGGACTCACGGCAAACGCCAGTGGTACCGCTTCGTCGGCACGGCGCTAGCCGCGCACGGTGTCATGGTGGTGATACCCGACTACCGCAAATACCCGCAGGTAAAAATGGACAGCTTTATGCAGGACGGGGCGCGTGCGGTGGCCTGGGCGCACGCCCACGCGGCCGAACTGGGTGGCGATTCCAGGAGCATCTTCGTGATGGGCCACTCGGCCGGCGGCCAGATCGCCGCGCTGTTGGCCACCGATCCCGAATGGCTTGCCCCGTATGGCATGCAGCCGCAGAACCTGGCCGGATTTATCGGCCTGGCCGGTGTTTACGATTTCATGCCGATTCCCGCCTACGAAAAGGACATGCTCGGCACCTTCGGTCGCACGCCTGCCGAGCAGGCACGAGCGCAACCCGTCCGATTTGTCAGCGGGCACGAGCCGCCGATGCTGCTGTTGCAGGGCACGGGCGATCACGAGGTTGATCCCTCCAACGCGCTTTCGCTCGACAAGACGATGCTGGCGAAACATGAGGACGTGACACTCAAACTTTATCCCGGCATCGGCCATTCGCCACTGCTATTTGCGATGTCACGACCGCTGCACGATCACGCGCCAACGCTGGCCGACATCCTAAGCTTCATCCGCAGCCATGAGCCTGCACAGGATCAGGATGCGCAACCCAGTCATTCCTGATATCCACACTCTACCGAGACAACACCAGGGACCAAGCCTCAGGGTCGTTGACTTGAGCTGGCCACAGGACTAACTTCAGCCTCGCTGAAGGTTTTCATCTTTATATGCGAATAGAGAGATGAAATGAAATGGGAAGCCGGTATCAAGCCGGCGCTGCCCCGCAGCGGTATGTGGAAACGACCTCCGTCACAGGCACTGGGCAAACACCCCGGGAAGCGGCGGACACTAGGTGCAAGCGCAACGTCCACGAGCCCGAATACCTGCCTCAGCCGGAAACGCGGCAACGCGTTCCTGTCCGACCTGGCGTTTCCGCGGGGAAGCACCGGAGCCGTCGCTTCGCCATGCCCACGGCTGTCGCGATGTCTCTGCACGCCCCGCGCAAGCGCCGGTTCGCCCGCGGGGGCGAAGGTCAACGGCGCGGCGCGGTTGCCGGCCACCCTTCGTTCCTCTTTGCCCATCATGCAAGAGGAATTTTTATGTCACTCGTTACTTACTCTGGTTTTCCACGCATCGGACTCAAACGCGAGCTGAAGCGCTCGCTCGAATCGCACTGGCGCGGCGACACCAGCGCTGAGGCACTACTCGACACAGCCGCCAAGCTGCGACGACGGCACTGGCAGCTTGCCGTGGACGCCGGCGCCGATGTGGTGCCGTGCAACGACTTCAGCCTGTACGACCACGTGCTGGATACCGCCGTGCTGTTCGACGCCATACCGGCGCGCTATCGACCGGTATTCGATGAAAATCATCTGGACGGCTATTTCGCCATGGCACGCGGCCACAAGCGCAGAGGCCATGATCTGCATGCGCTGGAAATGACCAAGTGGTTCGACACCAACTACCACTATCTGGTGCCGGAACTCGAAGCCGGCCAGCGCTTTGCCCTGCGCGGCGACAAACCGCTGGCCGAATTCCGGGAAGCGCAAGCGCAAGGTCACAAGGCGCGGCCGGTCCTGCTTGGCCCGGTGTCGTTCTTGCTGCTATCGAAGAGCATCGATGGCAGCGATCGCCTGGCCTTGCTCGATGATCTGGTCCGCGTCTACGTCGAGCTGCTCGGGCAACTCGCCGATGCCGGCGCGGAATGGGTGCAACTGGACGAACCTTGTCTCGTGCTCGATCTGGACGGTGATGACCACGCTGCCTATCGCCAGGCTTATAAAGCACTAGCTGCCGCGCGCACACCGCGTCTGCTGCTCGCCAGCTACTTCGGTGCGTTGGGCGACAATTTGGAGCTGGCGACCAGCTTGCCAGTAGATGGCCTGCATATCGACCTTGTCCGTGCACCGGAGCAGCTCGATGCCGTGCTCGATGCGTTGCCCAAGGGGCAGGTACTCAGCGCCGGCGTGGTCGACGGCCGCAACATCTGGCGCAGCCGCCCCGAACGCGTGACAGCGCTGCTGCAAAAAGCACATACCCGCGTCGGCAGCGAACGTTTGTGGATCGCTCCGTCGTGCTCGCTCTTGCATGTGCCGATCGATCTCCATGCCGAGACCACGCTCGATCCATCGCGCCTGGCCTCGATGGCCTTTGCGCGACAAAAGCTTGAGGAGCTGCGCGTATATGCCGATGCGCTGTCTCGCATTCCGGAAGCCACTGCCGCGCTCACCGCCCAGCAGTTGCTGCTTGAAGCGCAGTCACAAGCGCCAGGCGTTGTCGATGCAACAGTGCGCGCGCGTCTGCGCACCCTCGGACCGCAAGCGACGCTGCGCCGCTCGGCGTATGCCACACGCCATATCGTTCAATCCGAGACACTCGTGCTACCACCACTGCCGACGACCACGATCGGCTCCTTCCCGCAGACCGACGCATTACGCAAGGCGCGCGCTACACACCGTGTGGGCCAACTCGATGATGCCAGTTACGACGCGGTGCTTGAGGCCGAGGTCGAACGCGTCGTCCGCTTCCAGGAACACATCGGCCTGGATGTGCTGGTGCACGGCGAACCGGAACGCAACGACATGGTCGAGTACTTCGGTGAACAATTGGACGGCTATCTGTTCACCAAACTTGGCTGGGTGCAGAGCTACGGTTCGCGCTGCGTCAAACCGCCAGTGATCTTCGGCGACATCGCCCGCCCCGCACCAATGACGGTGCGCTGGTCGAAGTACGCGCAATCGCTGACCGACAAGCCGATGAAGGGCATGCTGACCGGACCGGTGACCATGCTGCAGTGGTCGTTCGTTCGCGACGACCTGCCACGTGAAACGGTGTGCCGGCAGATCGCGCTGGCACTGCGCGACGAGGTGCATGATCTGGAAAGCGCCGGTATCCGCTTGATCCAGATCGACGAGCCGGCGCTGCGCGAAGGCCTGCCACTGCGCCGTGCGGATTGGCCGAGCTATCTGGCATGGGCGGTGGAATGCTTCCGCATCACGGCCGGCGGCGTACGCGACGCCACGCAGATCCACACCCACATGTGCTACTCGGAGTTCAACGACATCATCGAGGCCGTAGCAGCGATGGATGCCGACGTGATCTCGATCGAGACCAGCCGTTCACGCATGGAACTGCTCGACTCGTTTGTGCGCTTCCGTTATCCAAACGGCATCGGCCCAGGCGTGTACGACATCCATTCGCCACGTGTGCCGCAGTCATCAGAAATGCTTGAATTGCTGCACAAGGCACTGGACGTGCTGCAACCGGAGCAGCTGTGGATCAACCCCGACTGTGGTCTCAAGACGCGGGGCTGGCCCGAGGTGGAACAGGCACTCCAGCATATGGTGACCGCCGCACGGCAGCTGCGTGCCGAATTGAAACTTGCGGTGTAACGGAGCCTTCATGAGCCTCCCGCCAGCCGCCATGGCGGGAGGCCCTTTAACGTGGCGCAGCGATCTGCATGGCAGAATGGACGATATGCCGCCTGTCATCAAAGTCACTTATGGTTTGCGGATGCTGCAGCGAGGTTCCCGCAACGCAGCTGAACAGCCGTCCAAACGGCTGAACACGCGCCCAATCCCGCCACACAGCGAACGGGCTCGGGCTGCAAAAAGGAACGCGGCGTTGTATGATGCCCGACCTCTTTTATCTCTCTATCCGAACGAAAGGATATAAACCCGATGTCCAGCCACCTGTTCACCTCCGAATCGGTCTCCGAAGGCCATCCGGACAAAGTCGCCGACCAGATCTCCGACGCC
>Ga0302315_10000866_pt1 | contig 32642 bp, 29 predicted proteins | sample III_Palsa_N3_1_FD_200532 | JGI IMG/M metagenome (GOLD analysis project Ga0302315, IMG submission 200532) | Peat permafrost microbial communities from Stordalen Mire near Abisko, Sweden - III_Palsa_N3_1 | ecosystem: Environmental > Terrestrial > Soil > Palsa > Peat permafrost | place: Sweden...
CAAAGCAGCACCGCTACCGGGATGATTGCGACATCGTTCGCGGCCCGGGGCCTGATGAAGCCCGTGACGGGACTCGCGATCATGCTAGGCGCCAACGTCGGTTCAACGCTGATTGTTCAGGCATTCTCGCTTGATTTGAGCTGGATATCGCCCGCTTGCCTGTTGATCGGCATGGCGCTCTTTGAAAGAGGCAAGGGCTCCAGAAACCGCGATATAGGCCGTGCGTCTATTGGCCTCGGGTTGATGTTGCTCGCACTGACGTTACTTGTTGCGACAATGCGGCCCGCCGAAACAGCTCCAGAGTTGCGCACGGTCCTTGGAGCATTGTCAGGTGAGCCGATATTGAATGCTGCCGTCTCTTGCTTGCTGACATGGGCCGCGCATTCGAGCATTCCGGTCGTGCTGTTCGTGATGTCGCTCGCGAGCGTTCACACTGTTCCGATGAGTACGGTGGTGGCGATGGTGCTCGGCGCAAACATTGGGAGCGCGCTGAATCCTTATTTTGAAGCAGCCAAGGGTGACGACTTAAGCCGCAAGCGGCTCCCTGCCGGCAATTTGCTGCTACGGGGCGGCGTTTGTCTTCTGCTGCTTTCAATGAGCGTACCGCTCGCCAGTTTTCTGGACAGCGTACCCGGCGATGCAGGACGAACCGTTGCCAATTTTCACACTGGACTCAACGTGCTCATCGCCGCGCTGTTTATCGGGGTACTCGGCCCAGTCTCCAAGCTTCTCGAACGAATGCTGCCGCAGCGTACCAGCGCCACCCACCCCGACGCGCCGCGTCATCTCGACACCTCGGTGCTGGGCTCGCCAGTCGAAGCGCTCGCATGTGCCACGCGAGAAGTCATTCACATGGGTGATATCGTCGAGGACATGCTGCGCCGAAGCGTGCCAGTGCTCATTGCTGAAGACCGGCGTGCTGTGAACGACATCATTCGCCGTGACGATGCGGTCGATGTACTTCATGAGGCCATCAAGCAATACGTTACCGGGATAACCCGCGAGGAGTTGAGCATTGAGGACAACCAGCGGGCGTCCGCTATCCTCACATTCGTGATCAATCTCGAACATATCGGAGATATTGTCGACAAGAACCTGATGGAACTTGCGCAGAAGAAAATCAAGGGAAACTTGCGGTTTTCGGGCGAAGGAGCCGAGGAATTGCTGGCGTTGCATCGTTCAGTAATCGACAGCTTTCATCGGGCTCAAGCGCTATTTGTTACGAGCAGTCCGCGGACGGCCGAGCGCCTGCTCGAAGACAAGCAGATTGTTCGACAGCTTGAACAGCATGCCAAGGAGAAGCACCTTGAGCGGTTGCGCGAAGGGAAACTCGACAGCATTGCTTCGAGTACTTTGCATCTGGATATATTGCGTGATCTAAAGCGGATTCACTCACACGTATGCGCCATTGCCTATCCGCTTTTGCAAAGGGAGGCTTCGCAAGCCTAAGGCAAATGCAGTGTTTCAGCGCGGATCCCTGGTCCAATTTTCCTGAACGTCGGGCTAAGGTGGCGCCTGCGTTCTGTGCCCGGGATACCGCCGTCAGGGCGATGATGGTTTGCTTTTTTCAAACGGAGTTTTCGGTGGCATGACCGTGCGCCGGGCAAGTGCGCTTAGCCGGCGGCTGCCCGGAGTCTTTATCGAGCAGCACCTGATCGACCACCTTAAAGAAGGCCTGCACGAGCCGCGCGGCTTTGCGCTCGGCGAGACAGGCGACATGCGCGTGAGTCAATACCTGCTCGCCGTCGATCGACAGCTTGCGCAGCCGTGAGTCATCGACATGTTCGCGCTCCGACACCGCCGCTATTCCAAGTCCAAGAATGACTGCTTCGCGCACGGCCTCCCGGCTGCCTACTTCAAGCGCGAAGTTTGGCTCTATACCGTGCCGCCTAAGCGCGTCTTCAAGCGCCTTGCGCGTCGTGGAGCCTGGCTCGCGCATGATCATCTGCTCGTTGCGAAGTTCTTCCAGGTCAACGCGTCGCCGGCGCGCCAGCCGATGCGTGACCGGAACGATAATGACAAGCGGGTGCTGTCGATAGGGCACGTAATGAAGCCGGGGGTCGGCACCGTACTGTGCAAGCACCGCGACATCCGTTTCATACGACAGCAAGCCGCGCACGGTTTCCTCTGAGTTGCCGAGCCGGATGGATACGTGCAATCCCGGGTAGCGAAGATGAAACGCCGCGACGATCTCCATTGCATGAAGTGGCCCGACCGCACCCACGCGGATGGTCCCGGTGCCCAGGCCCGCGGATTCCTTCAAGAAGTCGATCGCCTCCTGTTCGCTGCTAAACATCCGCTGGGCGATCGCGAACAAGGTCTCCCCAGCGGCTGTCAGCACGATCCGACGGCCGCTGCGATGAAATAGCTCGACCCCGTAGCTTTCCTCAAGAGCTCGCACCTGTGTTGTAACAGTCGGCTGGCTGACATGCAGTGCGCGTGCGGCGGCTGTGACGCTGCCATGCTTGCCGACGGCATAAAACGATCGTAGCTGAGTGAGTCGCATAGATTTCCTGAATACTTCAACAGAAGTATTTGTATTTTCACTATACATCGATGTTTCCCATAATTCATCCGTATCAGATGCACCACCAAAAAGAGGGGGGACTATGAACGGTGTTTTTTGGAATCCTGTAGAGATCCATTTCGGCCTTGGTTGTATCGAGCGGTTGCCGCAGATTCTTGAGGGGCGCCGCGCCGTCGTCGTGACGTTCGCGGAAGCGGCGCAAATCGGTCTCGCGCAGCGCGTGCGCGAGTTGTGCGGCGATAGCGTGGTGGCCGTGATCGACGACGTGCAGCCGAACCCGGACGTCACTCACATCGCAGGCTTGTATCGCGATTTCTGGCAGAGACATGAGCATTGCCCGGTCGTCGTCGCAATTGGTGGCGGCAGCGTGATCGACACGGCGAAAACCCTGATGGTCGGCACGCAAAGCGGAGAGTTCGGCGAACTGCTGGCCTTGCTCGACACGGGCAAGCCGTTTACCCCGCCGCGGGTGAAGTCGCTGATTACGGTCCCGACTACTTCGGGCACGGGTAGCGAAGTGACACCGTGGGCAACGATCTGGGACCGCACGATCAAGCAGCGCAAGTATTCGTTGCAGCTGCCGCAGACGTGGCCGGAGGCCGCGATCGTCGACCCGCAACTCACGCTGTCGCTGCCACATTCGGTCACGGTGCAGAGCGGACTTGATGCGTTATCGCACGCGCTCGAAGCCATCTGGAACGTCAATTCGAACCCGATATCCGACGAATTCGCTGTGTCCGCCGCGCGCGACATGCTGGCTACGCTGCCGGCGCTCGCCATGAATCTGCAGGACCGGACGCTGCGCGAACGGGCTTCGCTCGCGGCGCTTAAAGCAGGGCTCGCGTTCTCGAACACGAAGACCGCGCTGGCCCATTCCATTTCGTATGAGATGACGATCCATCACGGGCTGCCCCACGGAATCGCGTGTTCTTTCACGCTGCCGATGGTGCTGGATCTTGCGCTAGGCAAAAGCGCTGAGCGCGACGCCGTGCTTGCGAAAGTCTTTCCGTGCCAGTTAGCCGATGCGCGCGACTACTTGACCGATTTCCTCGTGTCGCTTGGGGTGAGCACATCGTTTTCGAGTTATGGCGTCAGTGTCGAAGAGTCGGACAGGATGATCGCTCACGCGTTGAGCGGACCACGCGGACGCAATTTCATTGCCGCGAGCGTGTAACGCGCCGGGCGCAGGAGCGTCGCCGGAAAGCATCAAGGCATGGCAATTCTGGAGGACAGCACATACCGGGTTCGCCCCGGCGCATCTCGCAGCACAACAAAAAAGCCGTACTAAAGGCAAGTGCCGAGGCAGCGGACGTCAAGTGGCGTCACGAGCCCGACCAATATCAGGAGACAAGCCATGGAAGCATTGGAAATCGCAGGTGACATGCCGGCTGCCGTCAACACCCGGTCTGTGAAGTCGGTTGCCCTAGCCAGTCTGATCGGCACGACCGTTGAGTGGTACGACTTTTTCCTCTACGGCACGATTACCGGACTCGTATTCGACAAGCTGTTCTTCCCGACGGGGAACGCATTTGTTTCGACCATGCTGGCCTATACGGTCTACGCGGTCGGCTTTGTCACCCGTCCGCTTGGTGGTGTGATCTTTGGCCATTTCGGTGACCGGTTCGGACGCAAGCCTTTGCTCGTGCTTACGCTTTCCATTATGGGCGTGTCCACGTTCTTGATCGGCGTACTGCCAACCTATGCGTCGATCGGCATTTGGGCGCCCGTCTGCCTGCTGTTGTTGCGGCTGCTGCAGGGCATTGGCCTTGGCGGCGAGTGGGGCGGTGCAGTGTTGATGGCTTTCGAATATGCTCCACGTGAACATCGCGGCCTGTATGCGTCATATCCGCAGATCGGGCTTGCAATCGGCCTGTGTCTGAGCAGTGGCGCGGTGGCGGTCCTGACGACCTTGCTGACTCCCGATGCCTTCCTGCAATGGGGCTGGCGGGTCGCGTTCATGGCCAGCATCCTGCTCGTTGCCGTGGGCATGTTTATCCGGTTGCGCATTGTCGAAACACCCGCGTTCGCGAAGATTCGCGACAGTCACGCGGTCGCGAAGGTGCCGGTGCGGGAGGTGTTCACCGACTACCGCAAGAACGTGTTCCTGGGTTGGGGCGCGCGTTATATCGACGGCGTGATTTTCAACACGTATGCGGTGTTCGCGCTGAGTTATCTGATCGGCATCCAGCACTACGCGAAGTCGGCGGTGCTCATCGCCGTGACGCTTGCGGCACTGGTGCTGATGTTCACGATTCCGATCGCATCGCGCCTGTCGGACCGGCTCGGCCGCCGCAAGGTGTTCGGCTGGGGTGCGGTGGTCTGTGGCCTTAGCGCGTGGCCGGCTTTCGCTGTTTTTCATTACTCGGGCAGCGTCGTCGCCGTGACCGCCGCCATCGTGATCGTACTGGGGGTGATCTACGCCTTCGTCTATGGTCCCGAGGCCGCGCTCTTCTGCGAACTGTTCGATACACGAGTGCGGTATAGCGGCATCTCCATCGTGTACCAGGTATCGGGCATTGTCTCCAGTTCGATCACGCCGCTCGTCGCAACGGCGCTTCTGCACTACGGCAACTTGCAGCCGTGGTGGATCGCGCTCTACATCGCCTGTGTCGGCTTGCTCAGCGCCGTCTGCACGTACTTCATCCGGCGCACGTTCTGAACGCTCGCCATTCCCACATTTCCGGATATCTCCGACTGCGCGGCAGCTTTCGAAACAATCGTTGCCATGGAAGATGACAGGTCGACCTGTGATTAGCGCGGGTCTCATTGTTCAACTCGCGCTTGTCGCTCATCGCCCCACGGCGATTTCGTTTTCAGCGCCGTCGGCGCGCGAGGGCCAGGAGGAGGGCACGGTACCGGGCTCGCTTAAAGTTCAGTGGCTCCGCTGGCTCAGTAGTCAACCAATGAAATTCGCTAACGCATCAGACGATGCAGGTGACCCTGCAATGGCCATCACCATTCATCTACTGCACCAGCGAAATCTCGATCCGTTCCTTTGCCTTCCCCGTGACGAAGGCTTGAGGCGTCGGAGATAACGCCCGTTTTTGCCGCACGTCGTTTTTACAGAACCTATACGGCGGGAAGCGTTCTTTCGACACGGCGATTACCGCGGAAGGTCAACAATACCAAGCGATCCGAAGAAGGTGAGGTTTTCGCGAGATCGAAACTATAAAAAGCGGGAGTACTATGACCGATGACGTTCGGGCTTTGATTGAAGAAATTCAACGATACGCGGGAAACCGCGCGCAGGACGTGACACGTGGCGCGGAAACGCCGGCGCTGGCCGCGCTGATGGTCGAGAAATTCGGTGAAGGTCTTGTAAAGGCGGGGTACTTGCTGGGGGTTCGGCAGGCCGATGAACTCAAGCATGAAATTGACCGTCTGGTACGCGAGATCGACGTGCTATACCCTAAACATCTTCAATGCCGTTTTGAAGCACGCCCGGCGGGACTGGCCATCAACGGCACTGCCCACTAAGCGTTGCTTATGCTGATGTGAAAAATGGTCTTGACTGATTCTAGTCTCATGACGGATAGAGAGCACTACCAAGTATTGGTCGGTTGAATTTTCATGTGAACTCTTTCAACCGGTCCGCATTAAATTATGGAGGATGTTATGGCTTTCAAACAAACCAAGGGCAACATGACCGTTGAGGCTTGTGTTCTGCCGTCTCCCGGTCAGATGTTCAAAGGCGCAATCCGCGTGACAACGGTTCGTGACACGAAGTCGATCGAGAAAGTGACGGGGCGCGGCTGTGGCCGCCCGATGCGTGACGCCGACGCCGCATTGGCCATGGCTGAAGCTGCCGCCAGACAGATGATCGGCGCCTAAGCTTTTATAGCCCAGACCGCTGCAAGTGGGCGTCCATTCGCTCATGGGGCAGTGCGCTCCACTTCCTTGCAAGATCCAGTTGCTCGACACGGTCGATCAGCGCCTGAGTGAAGACGCGAATTTTGGCGGGCTGGTGGCGCCTGCTCTGGTAAGCAATATTGATGGTGAGACGGGGTAGTTGCCAGTCTTCAAGCAGGGGCACTAGACGGCCGGCCACAATATCATCGTGAACAATGTACAACGGCTGTATGACGATACCCATGCCGGCGTAGCCCGCCGCGCAGATCACCTGTCCCTCGTTCGAATCCAGGGTGCTCGTGATCGGAATCTCGCGGCTTTCTTCTCCCCGCATGAGATGCAGTACGTGAGGATCCAGCGCAAGGTTATAGATGAGCATCCGGTGGCTCGCAAGGTCCTCGGGTGTCTTGGGCCGCCCATGTCTGGCCAGATATCCGGGCGACGCTGCCAGTATTCGCCGCGTCTCGGCCAGACGCCTCACCGTGATGCCGGAATCGCCCTCGTGCTCACGCGTGCGAATGGCCACGTCGATCCCCGCTTCAATGAAATCCGGATACCGGTTGGCCGCCACGATCTGCACGGATAGTTCCGGATAGTGCAGGCTGAACTCGGGCAGCCACGGCGCGATATGCATCATCGCGAACGAGACGGAACTCGTGACACGCAACGTGCCGCGCGGGTTCAGCGCGGCGTCGCCGGCAGCAGAATCGGCCTCGGCCATCTCCGCCAATATGGTGCTGCAGCGCCGGTGGTAAGCGCGTCCAGCATCAGTCAGCCAGAGCCGGCGCGTGGTTCGCTCGACCAGCCTTGCGCCCAGCCGCTCCTCCAGTGCATTCAACGTCCGGCTGGCCGCCGCGTTCGACATGTTCAGTTTCTCTGCTGCTTTCGAAAGGCTGCCCGTCTCCGCGGTCAGGACAAAAAATTCGATCTGGGTGAATCGGTCCATATGGGATTCTTCCGCAGGGTGGAAATATCATTTCACTATAGCTCGTTTTATTCCAGCGGACCAAGGGTTAATATCGGTGGAATCAGGCTCGCTGATCATCACTGGCGGCGGCTATAAAAGGAGACACCCACAATGCGCAATATCGACGAAGACACCATCACGCAGGCGGTACTCGCGTCAATGGGTGGATGTGGCAACCCACGCCTTCTCACTGTCATGACGAGTCTCGTGCAGCATCTCCACGCGTTTGCCCGTGAAGTGAAGCTCACCGAGGACGAGTGGTTCACGGCTATCGAATTCCTGACCGACGTAGGCCATATCACAGACGACAAACGTCAGGAGTTCGTCCTGCTGTCTGACACGCTGGGGCTCTCCATGCTGGTCACCACGCAGAACAACAAGAAACCTGCAGCCTGCACCGAGGCGACCGTATTGGGCCCTTTCTTTGTAGACGGGGCGCCGGAGTACCAGAACGGCGACGACGTATCGAATGGCGCGTTGGGTGCGCCGTGTTTTGTGCAGGGTCAGATTCGCGGCGTGAACGGCGAGCCGGTTGCCAATGCGTCAGTTGATGTCTGGCAGTCCGACGAAGACGGTTTCTACGACGTGCAGAAAACGACTGATGACGTTGGCGACATGGTTCATAGCGCACGAGGCAAGTTGCACACGCAAGCCGACGGCCGCTTTCATTTCCGGTCGATTCTCGCCGAGGCCTATCCGATCCCTCACGATGGTCCGGTCGGAAGAATGCTTGATGCACTGGGGCGACATCCGTGGCGGCCCGCCCATCTGCACTTCTGGATCAAGGCGCCTGGTTACGACACGCTGATTACCCACGTGTTTCGCGACGGCGATCAGTATCTGGATTCGGATGCGGTGTTCGGCGTCCGGTCGAACCTGATCGTTGAATGGGTGAAGCACGAACCTGGTATCGCGCCTGACGGCACTGTCATGAGCACGCCGTTTTATACCCTCGACTATGATTTTGTCTTGAACTACCAAGGGGTTGCAGCATGATTCGGCATATCGTCATGTGGCGCGTGAGTGGAGAAACGCCGGAGGAAAACCTTGCGTCGCGTCAGCTCGTCAAGCGCAGCTTCGAGGGGTTGCGGGGACGTATCCCCGGCATGATCCATCTGGAAGTCGGTATGGATTCGAGTGCCGCGGATTATGCCTGCGACGTTGTCCTGGTGACCGACTTCGAATCGCAGCATGCGCTTGACGCCTATGCCGGTCATCCCGAGCATCTGCGCGTGAGGCAGCAACTTGGCCGTATTCGGACCGCACGGTTTCAAGTTGACTACCTGGTCGAATCTTTGCCGCTGCTTGCACCGTTAAGCATGGAGACGGCTAATGCAGGCATCTGACTTCGTCTATTCAGCGCGCGCGGCGCGAGTGGTGTTTGGCGCAGGTAGCCTGCGGCATCTTGAACGTGAAGTGCTGAACCTGAACGCCGAGCGCGCGCTGATCCTGTGTTCGCCTCAACAACGCGACGTTGCTGAAGCACTCGCCGCCCGTCTGGGAGCGCGCGCGGCGGGCATCTTCGATCGCGCGGTCATGCATGTGCCGGTGGAGCTCGCAGCCGAAGCGCGGCAATTGGCTAAAAGATTAAACGCAGATTGCGCAATCGCGGTGGGCGGTGGCTCGACCATTGGACTTGGCAAGGCAATCGCGCTCGAATCAGACTTACCGATACTCGCTATTCCGACGACTTACGCCGGCAGTGAAATGACGCCCATTTTTGGTTTGACGGAAGCGGGCCTGAAGCGAACCGGAACGGACTTGCGGGTGCTTCCCAAGACGGTCATCTACGATCCGGAATTGACGCTGACGCTTCCGGCGCAACTGTCGCTGACAAGTGGTATCAATGCCATTGCGCACGCTGCTGAAGGACTCTATTCGCGCGAGGCCAATCCGATTATCAGCTTGATGGCGGAAGAGGGTATTGCGTCACTAGCGCGTGCGTTGCCGGTGGTTGTCGCTCATCCAGAGGATAGTCACGGGAGGTCGCAGGCGCTGTACGGCGCGTGGTTGTGCGGCACGGTGCTGGGGAGTGTCGGCATGGCCTTGCATCACAAGCTGTGTCATACGCTTGGTGGCAGTTTCAACTTGCCGCATGCGGCGACGCACACGATCATCCTGCCCCACGCACTGTCCTACAACGCGAGCGCCGCGCCTGATGCAATGAAGCGGATAGCGCGCGCACTCGGGCACGACAACGCAGCGATGGGTGTGTATGAACTCGCGAAGGCGAATGGTGCTGCGGTCGCGCTTAAAGACATTGGGATGAACGCGGCACAGCTTGATCGGGCTGCGGAGATCGCCAGCGCCAATCCGTACTGGAATCCGCGCGCTGTTGAATACAACGCGATTCGTTCGTTGCTTCAGGATGCGTTCGATGGCGCACCACCACTTTAGGGTTTCGCTCGCGCCGGTGGACGGGTTTTGGGGGTGTTTGCTGGCTGGGGGTTAGCGGTCGGGGTCAGTGCCGGGTTGCCAAGGTTCCTGCGTTAGCGGTCGGAGTCAATGCCGGGTTGCTGCTTTCAGTGTTAGTGGTCTGCGTGAGTTGGCTCATTTCTTTAGCACTGTTAGCCACTGCGCGTGGCGGCGCGTCATTTCTTGGTCCTTAGCGACAAAGAAACGAAGCAAAGAAAACGCTTTCAAACCACGCTACCCTAAGTGTCCACAGCGTGCAGTTCCCATTCATAGGTGCCCCAAAAGCACGGTGCTCGCCAGAGCCACGGATGTTTGAACCCCTCCTTCTCGCGAATCCTGACATAGACACGCTTCGCCACCAGTGCTCTCGGGCAAGCACTATTTGCCCAGGAACCGGTAAGGCCCCACCTGTATCTGCTCTTCGTTTCTTTGTCGCTAAGGACCAAGAAATGACGTGCCGCCACGAACAGTGGCTAATAGTGCTAAAGAAATTAGCCAACTCAGGCAGACCACTAAGGCTGAAAGCAGCAACCCGGCAATGACTCCGACCGCTAACGCAGGAACCTAGCACCCCGGCACTAACTCCGACCACTAACTCCGACCACTAACTCCGACCACTAACTCCGACCACTAACTCCAGACCCTAACACCCCAGCACTCCCCTCTGCCACCACCCCAAAAACCGAGCATCCCTAACGACACTACGCGCCAAGTTCCCTCTCACACGATTTCCACCTCGCCAGCAACAGGCGATGACGCAAACAACCTGTCACGCGAGAGCGCGGCAATCATCACGCACGACAACACCGCGGGTATTGCAGCCGCCAGAAAAAGGTGGGCGGACGACCAGTGCAGCTCCATTAGATTGCCTGCAACAATAGGACCGACAATCGATCCGGCGCGACCGACACCCAGGCTCCAGCCCACTCCCGTCGCGCGCAACGCAGTGGGGTAGACCGTAGCCGCAAGCGTATTGTTCGCTGGTTGCGCACCAACAATGCCGAAGCCGCTGACCGCAACAAACGCCATCATCAGAGCGAAGGAAACGTGCGAGGTCTGGCCGATTCCGGCGACCGCCAGCGCCGCGATCAGATAGCCGGGCGCCAGGATTCGGAAGAATCCCCAACGGTCGATAAGCGGTCCCATCGCGATCGTTCCTATCACCCCGCCTACTTGAAGCGTGGTGCCAATAAGCGACGCGCGAGACACGCTGTATCCGGCATCGGCAGCAATGGTCGGCAACCAGTTCGCCAGGAAGAACAGGTTCAGCAAGTTCATGAAATTCACGGCCCACAGCAGCAGCGTCACGCGCGCGCGGCCGGACGCGAATAGTGCGCTGACAGGTCTGCCCGTCAGTGCTTTTTCACGCACGAGATAGCGATGCGGCGCACCGCTTTCGACGAGCGGGGTGATCTTGCTAAGCCAGTAGCTCACACGAGCGAGACGGCGCTGACGCAGTACGAGAAACTGCATCGATTCTGGCAGGCAGGCGAGCATCGCTATCGCAATGGCAAGAGGAACTGCGCCGCCAAACAGGAACACGGACCGCCATCCCGCCGCCGGAATCAGTGCCGCCGACGCTAAACCGCCGAGCACTGCACCGCCCGTAAAGCCGCACGAGACCCACATCATCAGCGTCGCCCGTTTGCGCGTCGGGCTGTATTCGCTGACCAATGCAATCGCGTTGCCCATGATGCCGCCAAGCCCCACGCCGGTAATAAAACGAAACGCCAGGAGTTGTGGCAGCGTCGAAGCGAACGAGGTCGCAAACATGCAGACGGAGAGAAAAAGTGTCGCGCCGATCAGCACAGGCCGCCGTCCGATCCGGTCGGCGACAGGCCCCAGGATCAGCGACCCGAGCATCATGCCGATCAGGCTCGTGCCGAATACAGGCCCCATCGCCGCGCGGGAAACACCCCATTCGCGAATGATCGACGGTGCGACGAAGCCCATGGCCTGAATGTCAAAACCATCCATCACCACCGAGAGACCCACGAGCACCATCACCCATATCTGGAATCGACTGAGGGGATGGCTGTCGATGAGCGCGGCAATATCGATTACGTCGCTCGTCTCATCGGTTGGCGTGCTATTGCTGCGATCGGATAGTGCAGCCGATTTCTTGTTCATCGTGGCTCCGGACCTCTACGGCATTGACTTCTACTTCAGGCCGAAGAGCCGTTGCGCATTGTCGCGTCCGATCTTGCGGCGGTCGTTTTCGCTGATTTCGCAGTTGTCGAACCATCGTGCCGCATTTTCATGCTTTTCAAACGGATAATCGACTGAATACATGATGCGGTCGCTGCCGACCTCGAGCAGCGTCGACAGCAGGGTCGGCGTACGGAAATTGCCGCTGGTGGTGATATAGACGTTCTCGCGCAGGTAGTCGCCGATCTCGCGTTCGCAAGGTATGCCACGACGGCCCTTGCGCAGAATGTGATCGATGCGCCAGACGTTCGAGGGAATGCCCTCGCCGAAGTGCCCAAGGATCATCTGCAATGTCGGGTACCGGTCGAACAGGCCGCTCGACATCAGACGTAGCGCATGCACGCTCGTTTCCGCGGCGAACGCCCAGGTCGGTCCTGTCAGCCAGGGACTGCCGTCATAGATAGGCTCGCGGCTCGGCAGCGGGTCGCGCGGATGCATATAGAACGGTTTGCCAAGCGCAGCGGCATGATCCCAGAAGTCGGCGAACTGCGGGGCATCGTAGTAGGCGACAGTCTGCTCGTCACCAACCTGGGAGAAACCGTTCACAAGGAAGCCGTGGAAACCAAGTTGCAACACGCAACGCTCGAGTTCGAGCGCCGCTGCGTCCGGGTCCTGCATCGGCAACGCAGCGAAACCGCCAAAGCGGGCGGGACGACGTTGAATTTGCTCAGCGAGAATGTCGTTGGCGCGCTTGGCGACCTGGACTGCCGTTTGCGGATCAGGGATCGACTGGACGGCGGGCGAGTTGAGCGACAGGATCGACAATGCCGTGCCCCATTCGTCCATTTGCTCGATCCGCTGTTGTTCAAAATCCAGAAGGTTTTGCTTGAGTTGCGTCCACATCTCGGGGCGCGCATAGACCTGAGAGTCACCGATAGTCAGATCGATGGCGAAATGCTCTTCTAACGCAATTTTATCTTTCATGATGGCGGGGCGGCGAAGGGGCGATTGTGAAGGGTCGATGACATCGACACGGCTGCGGTACGGTCGTCTCATGTCATTCATTATTTGAAAAATCAAATAACGTGTCCGAAGTATATGCTTGATTTATCAAATACTAATTCGGGAATACCCTAGCGATGTTCGATGAGTGGGCAAAAGAATTTCGTACGATTCGCTGCGGTGTGAAAGGCGGGTATACTTGACAAATCAATCAAATAGTAACTGTACTGTGAAGAGGGTTGCAGCACATGGGAAAACGGCACGAGGCATCCATCACGGTTGAGCACGATCTGGAGGCGGCGGTTCCGTATCTGGTGTCGAGAGCGGGGAGCAGGATGGGAAACGCGTTCGCCAAGGCACTCAAACCCTACGGGCTCAGCCTGACGGAGTGGCGGGTGTGCGCTTCACTGGGACAGAGACCCCATCAACGTCTGTCGGAGCTGGTAGTTCGTGCGTGTGTCGACGTGTCGGCGCTGTCTCGTATCGTCGATCGCCTGATCGCACAGGGCTACGTTTCCCGTGAGAAGAGCGAGGAAGACGCGCGCGCGGTTCAGCTTTCGCTCACTGTAGACGGAGCGAATCTCACACGGGAAATTGTGCCGTTGGCGAAGCACTATGAAGCCGTTGCCGTGAACTGTTTTACCAAAGCCGAGGTGAAGACGCTGCGTAACTTGCTCGACCGGTTGTACGAGAACGCTGAGCCGCTGGCCTGAACGAGTTTTCTCAACTTCCTCCCTCCGGCGGCGCATCGCCGGGCGCTGGCGAACCGTCCAAGGCCAGTGAGGATTGGCGGTTGTGTGCGTCGCACATCTGTCGTATTGAATCGGATTAACGATGGACAAGCTTGGAAAAATGCGGATGTACGTGACGGTTGCGGATACAGGCAGCTTCACCGCTGCCGCGCAGCTCCTGGGCAGCACCACGGCGCAAGCGTCGCGGGCTGTCTCCGACCTGGAAACGCATCTGCGCAGTCGCTTGCTCAACCGGTCCACGCGACGTGTCGCGTTGACCGAAGCGGGTGCCCGCTATCTTGAGCAATGCCGGGAAATACTGGATCGCGTCGACATAGCGGAGGCGCAGGCGGGCGATGCGAAGGCGCTGCCCAAAGGTGTGTTGCGGCTTCACGCGCCGTCCGCTTTCGGCCAGTACTACGTGATTCCAGCGCTCGCGAGGTACTGCGAGAAGTATCCGGATGTGCGTGTCGACCTCACGCTTTCCCAGTACGCGCCGGACATTCTGGAGGGCGGCTTCGACGTGTCGTTGCACGTGACGCACTCCCCGTTGCCTGACTCGGCGATGGTCGCGGCCCAGTTATGTAGCGTGCCAACGGTGCTTTGCGCGGCACCGTCTTATCTGGTCAATACCGGCTCGCCGGAAACCGTCGCCGATCTGCGCATGCACAGCTGCCTGCAACTGCTGACCTCATTCTTCGCGTCGGACAAGTGGGTTTTTAGCTCAGAGCGAGGAACGGAGGTGTTCCATGTGCCACCGGCGAAGTTGCGCGTAAGCTCCGCAGAGGCGCTGGCAATCGCGCTGCGAGAAGGCATGGGCATCGCACCGCTGCCCCTGTTGACGGCGCTCTCGTTTCTCAGGAGCGGCGAACTGGTGCGGGTGATGCCCACATATGAATTACAGAGCTCGACCGTTTATGCGCTCTATGCATCGCGCGAGTATCTGGACGCGAAAATCGCTACGTGGATTACGTTCTTGCGTGACCATATTGCGGCATCGTTGTTGGCAGGACAGTCCGCAACGAAGGTCGCTCCATTGAAGGGAATGGACGACCCGTGCAGCGGCTAACGGTTCCGGAGTAGGATAGGCATCGCTTAACTCAGTTCCCGCAAGCGCCCGATCCCTTTCTCCATTGAGCCCCTATATGAGCCAGACAATCTACGATATTCCTGTGAAATCCATCGACGGCGCGGCGCTTACGCTTGAGCCGTTCAAGGGCAAGGTGTTGCTGATCGTGAACGTAGCCTCCAAGTGCGGGCTCACGCCGCAATACGAAGCCCTGGAAAAACTCTATGAGGACAAGCGGGCCGAAGGCCTGGAAGTGCTGGGCTTTCCGGCGAACAACTTCAAGGGGCAGGAGCCAGGAAGCGACGCAGAGATCAAGGATTTTTGCAGCCTGACTTACGACGTGAAATTCCCGATGTTTTCGAAGGTATCAGTGGTCGGCGCCGACCAGCATCCGCTGTACCAGACGCTGACCAGCACGCAGCCGGATACTACCGGCGACGGCCCGTTTCGCGAGCGGCTCAAAGGCTACGGCATTGAGCCTAACCCGGCACCCGATGTGTTGTGGAACTTCGAGAAATTCGTGATTGGCAGGGACGGCCGCGTAGTGGGCCGTTTCTCGCCGGATGTCACGGCGGATGATCCGCGCCTGCTTGAGGCTATTCAAACGGCACTGTCGAACTAAGCGAAGCAGCGCTTCAGCAGCACCGCTGCGGCTGTGCGGTGAGAACGCCGGCAGGACCGGCAATCGCACTGCGCAGCGCGTGACAATCAGACGAATTGAGACGACACGCAACAAGCGCGATCCGTCGACCGTGTTCTCTTTAAGCGCGAATAGTGCTTGGCCTCGCTTCATCATTGCAAGCTCGCGGTCCACGAGTTGATTGCCATACAACGCGCGTTCCCGGGGCGCTTGCGTCGTCATCAAAGCGCCCCCGCCAAGGCGAGGAGCGCTCAACTTCGGTCAAGCGTTCGCCGCAGCAACCGACCTGCCGAGCGCCAGGTAATGAATCAACGCGATGATCGGAAATACACTCGCAACCGTCGCGGTCAGCGTCCATCCACCATGGTCATACAAGCTGCTGGCGAGCGCTGACCCGATCGCGCCGCCAATGAAGATGCTGGTCATATAAAGGGCATTCAGACGGTTCCGGCTGGCCGCATGTAACGCATAGATCTCGCGTTGGCCGAGCACCATGTTCATCTGCACGGCGAAGTCCAGTACAACGCCGGTCACGACGAGTCCGCCCACGCCCCACGCCGGATGAATCAGCGCGGGTGTGAACGCGAGCGCCCCGACCACAAGCGCAATCAGCGTAGCGCGGACCGTGTGCCCGGCGTCGGCAAGCCGCCCTGCCACAGGCGCGGATGTCGCGCCCATTGCGCCGACCAGCGCGAACACCGCGATCCCGTTCTGCGACAGGCCGTAATGACGTGTCAGCTCGATCGGCACTGAGGTCCAGAAAAGGCTGAACGTGCCAAACATCAGCCCTTGATACAGCGCGCGATGACGCAGTACCGGCAAGGTCACAACCAGCTCGCCAAGCGAATGGATCAACTGAAAGTAGGTCGCCTGATGCGAAGGCTGACGGCGCGGGATTGTCAATGCCAGGACTGCCGTCACGATCGCCATCAACACCGCCGCCGAGCCGAATACGGCGCGCCAGCCGAAATGACCGGCCACCACGCTTGAGATCGGACGTGACAACAATATGCCGAGCAGAAGCCCGCTCATGATGTTGCCGACCACGCGGCCACGCGATTCGTCGGGCGCGAGGTGCGCGGCCAGCGGGATCAGGATCTGCACGGCGACCGAGCTGAAACCGACCAGCAGCGAGACCGCCAGGAACGCGTTCGGCTGATGCGTGACGGCTGCCAGCGCCAGACTGAAGATCGAGACAATGGCTGTCGTGATCATCAGCTTGCGGTTCTCCAGCAAATCGCCGAGCGGAACCAGGAAGAAAAGTCCGAATGCATAGCCGATCTGCGTAAGCGAGACGATCAGGCTCGCCGTGCCGCTTGACATGTGAATGTCGGGCGCGATGAGCTCGGTGATCGGTTGCGCGTAGTAGAGGTTGGCGACGATCGCGCCGCAGCAGAACGCGAACAGAGCGATCATGCCCTGGGTTAGCTTGACTGTGCCGCCGTTCCGGTCGGCAGCAGGTGCGTTAGGCGTCATGCGATGGATCCTTCAGTGGTCAAATTTGGTTTGATGTTCGATGTTCGTCAGGCGGTTTTCCGAGCGAGAACGCCAAGGTCGGTCATGTGGATACCGAGCCGAAGCTGTGCGCGGCGCCGATGCCAGCGCAGTCGCCAGTGCCAGCGCTCATGCTGTGCTCCGCTCGAGCGCCGATCGCAACGCGTTGGAAAACACCGCCGGGGGTTGCGCTCCGCTGATCGCTTCGCCCGCGATGAACACGGTCGGCACCGAACGAATGCCTTGCTGTTGCGCGAGCTGCTGCGCTTCGCCGACCTTTGCAAGACCGCGGTCTTGCGTCAGGTAGTCCTCTGCCGCGGCAGCGTCGAAGCCGTTTTTCACGGCAATCTCGACCAATATGCTGAGCAGGCCAATATCGTGTCCTTCCGAGAAGTACGCGACGAATATCGACTGATAGAGCGCTTCGGTCTTGTGCGCGTCGCCGATACTCAACGCGTACTGCATCAACTGATGAGCGAGGCGTGTGTTAGGCGTTCTGCCGACCTTGTCATAGTTGAATTGCGCGCCGGCAGCCAGGCCTGTGGCCGCAACCTGCGCATCCATACCTTGGGAGCGTACCCAACTGCCGAACTTGGCCGTCCGATATTCGCGCCGGTCCATTCCGTGCGCGGGCATCGTCGGGTTCAATTCGAACGGCACATACTGGATTGAAACGGGCACCGGCAGGTTGGCTGCGCGAATTCCGGACGCAAGATTCAGGTGGCCGATCCAGCACCACGGACATATGAAGTCGTAGTTGACAGAGATTTCGATGGCTTGCACGGCGCGCTCCTGAAGAAGATTGCACACAGGATATCGATTGCAATTCGTTAGTAGAATACGTTCGCAGAGCAATCTCGCGTTGCGTGCCACGCAACGCTCGGGCAGCGGAGCCATCAAAGTGGACAAACTGGTTGCATTGACGACGTTGCTGGAAGTGGCTGAGGCCGGCGGTTTTTCCAAGGCCGCCCAGCGCCTGGGGGTGGCCACTTCCTCGGTTACACGCCTGATGGATGCGCTCGAAGCGTCGCTTGGCACCGCGCTACTGACGCGCACTACGCGGCGCGTCAGCCTCACCGACGCCGGCACCGCTTACGTCGAGCAAATCAGCAAGGTGCTGGACGACCTGGCTGAAGCCGACGACAGCATCTTCGACAGCGGCGCGGCGCCCGTTGGCGCGCTGCGCATCTCCGTGCCTACGGCATATAGCCGGCTGTGCCTGGCGCCGCACCTTGCCACCTTCCTGAGCGAGTATCCCCGTGTGGTCCTCGACGTGGTGGTCGCCGACCACTATGTCGATCTGGCCGCAGAGCGGATCGATGTCGCGATTCGAATCGGCTTGCCCTCACGCGATGAAAACCTGGTCGTCAGGAAGCTGGCTGACAACAAGCGTTTTGTCGTGGCGAGCCATGAGTATCTGGAGCGGCACGGCACGCCTGCTGAACCGCGGGCGCTGACTAATCACGAATGCTTGCGCTTCGCGTATGGCGGACCCCATCGCGCTACGAGGCAGGTGTGGACGTTTCGCCATGGAGCCACGGAAGAACGGGTCGAAGTGCGCGGCCACCTGATTGCCAATAACCCTGACGTGCTGTTCGAAGCCGTTCTCGCGGGCAGGGGCATTGCACTGATGCCAGAGTGGCTGGTGGCGCCGGAGATCGGTGCCGGCCATCTGCTGCGCCTCTTTGAAAACATCGACGTCAATCCGCATGCGGGCGATTCGGTGATCTACGCGGCTTACCTGCCGAATCGCCGCCATTCGAGCAAGGTCCGCACCTTCGTGCAGTTCCTCGCTGTACGCGTGCGAACGCCTACGGTGGAATGATCGGCGGCCAGATGCTGCACGCTGCTTAAAGCCAATGCTAGTGACTTGTCGAGCTTTCGATGTCCGACACAATACAGTTACGCCCGCCCAGCTTGGCGCTGTAAAGCAGCTTGTCGGCGCGTAGCAGAAGGGCGTCGAGCGTCTCCCGCCCGGTTTGCGAAGCGAGCGAGATCCCGAAGCTCAATGTGACTGTAAAGCGGACACCATCCAGTTCCAGCGCCGTGGACGCTAGCCGCCGCCGCAGTTCGTTGGCGGCACCAACGGCTTCGCTGGCGTCATCGACTTTTGTCAGCACAGCGAACTCCTCGCCGCCGAGGCGTGCCACGATGTCCGGCTTATGCCATATCTCGCTGCATAGTCTTCCAATCGTCTGCAGCGCCAGATCGCCGGCGGCGTGGCCCAGGGTGTCGTTGATCTGCTTGAAGCGGTCCGCGTCGAACATGATGAGGACCTGCTTGGCTTCGGACGAAGTGCGCCTGCTTAGCGAAGCGGTCGCCTTGCGTTCGAACGCGCGGCGGTTGAGCAAGCGCGTCAGGAAGTCGGTGTCGGCAACGGTCTCGAGTTCGCGCAGCAGGATATTGCGCTCGTGCTCCAGCCGCATTTTTTCGATGCTGTTTTCCTTCAGCACGAGGATCGCGTGAAACAGGCTGCGGATCTCAAGCCGGTGTTCACCGTGAGGGATGGGCGTCTCGAGCTTTCCATCGGCGATTGCCATGATGATGTCCGCGGCTTCAATAAACGGCTGGACGAATCGCCGCTTGAAGTACACGGACGCAATCAGCAACAGGTAGAGAACGCCCGCGGTACCCATTGCGCTTGCAACCAGCAACATCAGCGAATCATTACGATGCCCTTTGACTTCTTTGTCCGCCAGATCCAGCACGTAGTCGCGAAATTGCACGATCGGCCTCATGGTCGGCACATACTCTGCGGCCAATCCGGCAGCCGTGAGATTGGCTCCTTCCGGCCGCCTTGCCATGTCGCGGACGTGCGCCATATAGCTCAGGCCAGTGTCGTAATAGACGCTGGTGAGGCGCTGATAGGTGCTTGCGCTGATCGGTGTGTGTTCTACTCGGGCAGCTATCAGGCTGCGCAATTCGTCTATACGTCCTTTAGCGCGTTCTTGCGCGAATAATTCGGTTTCACTCAAGGGCCGGCGAGCGGTCAGCGCGGCAGTGAAGGTCGACCCTAGAAGCCCCGCCTGTTCACGAAGTTCAGCGGTCAACCGAGCGGTCAAGACGCAATTCAGTGCGTTGGGGTCCCCGCGCACAATGCCCGCTGCGCTGGCATTTGCCAGCGGCCCGAAGTTGGGAATGACGGCGATCATCTGGTTGACCGCGCTTAGGACGGCATCATGGTCACGTTGTTCTATGGGCTGGGCGATGAGGCCGTCGACTTGCTTGCGGGCCGCGACAAGCCGTGTTTGTACTGCATCGACCGACGCGCGTTCAACCGCGCAGTCGGGACACGCCTGACTTGTGATCAGTGAGCGCAACACGGCCAAGCGCCGGTCGCTTTCGGCGCGCGCATTGATTAAGGGCAGTCGCAGCGATGGTGCACTCCGGGCGTCTGCGCCTAGCGCGCCGTTGGCGGGGCCGCGTTCCGCCGACACGCTTTCCATGGCGAGCAATGCGGCGCGAAAGCGGTCCAATGATTGAACCCCATTCTCCGCCAATGAATAGGCGCGTGATTGATGCAGGAGCAAAGGCGCGGCAAGGCTCAAGACCAGAACGCAAAGAGCGGCTGTTGTCAGCTTGAGTCGCTTGGCAAGCAAGATCCGGGTTGATGGCATTTTTGTTGATTCGCAGCAGGTCGCTTGCCTAACATTCTTAAAACAGGGCGACTTATTGCAGCCGGTGATTCAACATACCGCAGCCCGCCGGAATCGTCTACTCGGACAAAACACGATCGTTAGACCGTTTTCTTTCAAAATTACCGGCGAGCGATCTAGTCGGAACCTTGGAACTGTTGTCGGGGAGAATTCAATCGCAGATGATTTCCCTTGGTTCGCGACACATTGGCTGCTCTATTCAGAGGCGCGGGCATGCGTTCCATTTGCTGTCTTGCCAGGTCGGGCGCGCTCGCGTCACTCATGGCCCGCCCCAAGCTCAGCTTCCGTCCGATTTAACAAATCCATGCGAGAGTACAGCGTGCTGCTGTCACTCATTTCTTTTCCGTGTAGCCTAAGCCGCTGTTACCCAAGTCGCTGTTACGTCATCGAAACGCGATATTCTTGTCTCCACCCAGCCCGCTCCTCGACAAAGGATCCGCAGCAATGAGCTACATCCACTTCATCGGTGGCGAAAAAGGAGGCGTCGGCAAATCGCTCGTCGCCCGCGTATTAGCCCAGTATTTTGTTGATCGGAGCATCCCGTTCACGGGTTTCGACACCGACAAATCGCACGGCGCGTTATTGCGCTTCTATGCGGATTTTGCTGCACCGGCCGTGCTTGATCGTCACGATAGCCTGGACCCCATCATTGAACATGCGCTTGAGGATCCTCAGCGGCGCATCCTGGTTGATCTTGCTGCGCAGACGCAGCAGTCTCTCGGGAAATGGCTCGACGACGCGGATGTTATTGGTCTCTCGCAAGAGCATGGGCTGACGCTGACCTGGTGGCACGTCATGGACGCCGGGCGCGATTCGGTCGACCTGCTGCGGCAGTGGCTCGATCAGTTCGGCGGACGGATCAAGCTGGTCATCGTCCTGAATGAGGTTCGCGGGGATCGCTTCGAGATTCTGGAAGCGTCAGGGGAACTCGCCCGGGCCGAAGCGCTGGGCGCCAGTGTGATCAGCCTGAGGCGCTTGCCCGATACCACGATGCAGAAAATCGATCAGCATGGTGTCAGTTTTTGGGCTGCCGTGAATCACCCGGATCGAGCAGCTTCCGGGCTTGGTTTGCTGGAGCGACAGCGCGTCAAGGTGTGGTTGAATCGTGCTTATGGAGAGATGGGCAGTCTGGCGTTGTAGTAGGAAGATCGGCTGGGGATGAGGAGTTGCCCGGCCGCCAAATAATAGATAGTGATACAAACTAAATTGGACGAAAACCGGCCCGGAAAATCCTGTTGAACTAGCCGTGCCAATACCCGCAAAAATCTACGCTGCTGGCGCTTTCTTCCGGCCGGAACCGGAAGAAAGCGATCATAGGCTACAAGCCAATGAAACGCCTCAAGCCTGAGCTGCCGCCAGCGCAGCGTTCAGCGTCTTGCTGGGACGCATCACCGACTCCAGCTTCTCGAAGTCAGGCTTGTAATAGCCGCCAATGTCCGCCGCCTCACCCTGAACCGCTGACAACTCATCCACGATGGTCTTCTCGTCCGCCGTCAGTCGCTTCGCCAACGGCGCGAACTGAGCGGCCAAGGCTGCATCTTCCGTTTGCGCTGCCAGTTCCTGGGCCCAGTACATCGCGAGATAGAACTGGCTACCGCGGTTGTCCAGTTGTCCAGTCTTGGGCGACGGGTTCTTGTTGTTCTCCAGCAGTTGTCCCGTGGCGGCATCCAGCGTCTTAGCCAGGACCTTGGCCCGCGTATTGCCGGTCTTGATGCCCAAATCCTCCAGCGACACCGCCAGCGCCAGGAATTCACCCAGCGAATCCCAGCGCAAATGGTTCTCTTCAACCAGTTGCTTGACGTGCTTCGGAGCAGAACCGCCCGCGCCGGTTTCGTACATGCCGCCGCCAGCCATCAACGGAACAATGGAAAGCATCTTGGCGCTGGTACCCAGCTCCATGATCGGGAAAAGGTCGGTCAGGTAGTCACGCAGGATGTTGCCCGTGACAGAGATCGTGTCCAGCCCTCGGATGACACGCTCCAGCGTGTAACGCATCGCGCGCACTTGCGACATGATCTGGATGTCCAGGCCCTTGGTGTCGTGATCCTTCAAGTACGTCTCGACCTTCTTGATCACTTCGGCTTCGTGCGGACGGTACGGGTCCAGCCAGAAAATAGCCGGCATGCCCGAGTTGCGGGCACGCGTGACGGCCAGCTTCACCCAGTCGCGGATCGGCGCATCCTTGACCTGGCACATGCGCCAGATGTCGCCTTCTTCCACGTTTTGCGTCAGCAGCACTTCACCCGTGGCGATGTCGACAATGCGCGCTTCGCCCGCTTCCAACACTTCGAAGGTCTTGTCGTGCGAGCCGTATTCCTCGGCCTGCTGCGCCATCAGCCCGACGTTGGGCACCGTGCCCATCGTGACCGGGTCGAAGTTGCCGTTGGTCTTGCAGAAGTTGATGATTTCCTGATAGATCCGCGCAAACGTGCTTTCAGGAATCACGGCCTTCGTGTCCTTCGGACGGCCGTCGGCGCCCCACATCTTGCCGCCAATGCGAATCATGGCCGGCATCGATGCATCCACGATGATGTCGTTGGGCGCATGCAGGTTCGAGATGCCCTTGGCGGAATCCACCATCGCCAGTTCCGGACGATGCTCGTGGCACGCATGCATGTCGCGGATGATCTCTTCGCGCTTGGAAGTCGGCAGGCTTTCCAGCTTGTCGTACAGGTTGACGAGGCCGTTGTTGACGTTCACGCCCAGTTCGTCGAACAGCTTGCCGTGCTTCTCAAAGGCTTCCTTGTAGAAGATCTTCACGGCATGACCGAAGACGATGGGGTGCGAGACCTTCATCATCGTGGCCTTCACGTGCAACGAGAACATCACGCCGGTCTTGCGCGCGTCTTCCATCTGTTCTTCGTAGAAGTCACACAGCGCCTTCTTGCTCATGAACATGCTGTCGATGATCTCGCCGTCCAGCAACGACACCTTCGGCTTGAGCACAATGGTCTTGCCGCTTTGCGTAAGCAGTTCCATCTTCACGTCGCGAGCCTTGTCCACGGTCATGGACTTTTCGCCGTGATAGAAGTCGCCATGCTTCATGTGCGCCACGTGGGTGCGCGAAGCCATGCTCCACTCGCCCATGCTGTGCGGGTTCTTGCGAGCGTAGTTCTTGACGGCGGCAGGCGCGCGGCGGTCCGAGTTACCTTCACGCAGCACCGGGTTGACGGCGCTGCCCAGGCACTTGGAATAACGCTGGCGGATCGCCTTCTCAGCGTCGGTCTTCGGTTCCTCAGGGAAATCCGGGATCTTGTAGCCCTTGCCCTGCAGTTCCTTGATCGCGCCGATCAACTGGTGCTGGGATGCGCTGATGTTGGGTAGCTTGATGATGTTGGTTTCGGGCAGCAGCGTCAGGCGGCCCAGTTCGGCCAGGTTGTCCGGCACCCGTTGCTCTTCGGTCAGGAATTCCGGGAACTCGCCCAGGATGCGGCCGGCGACCGAGATGTCGCTGGTGGTGACGCGGATTCCTGCCGGCGCGGTGAACGTCCGGATGATGGGCAGGAAGGAGCTCGTCGCCAGCAGCGGGGCCTCGTCGGTGAGGGTGTAGATGATGGTAGGTTGCTCGGTACTCATCGCTTATCTCAAGAAAAATGGGTTGGGGGCGCCGCCGGCTGCGTCAACGACCGGGGTTAACCATCGAATTTTGCCTGATTTTGCTTTCAAGAGGGCTGAACCGGCCCGCCGTTTCGCGCCGCAACCCTCAAATCGAGGGTTTTCGATGCTGTCGCGAAGGGCGGTGGGGCGTTTCGGGGCACCCCGCTGATCCGCTTAAGCGCCTAAATCTAAAGACTAAATTGCTACGCCGATTGCTTGGGCCGCCGCTTGCGACCGCATTACACCGCTAACAGCGGCATTCGCGATTAAATCGGCGAAAATCTTGAGCGTCGCCTTAATACCGGCTCCGCTCGGCCGGAAAATGCCCGGCGCCGACGCGATCAGGACCATTCGCTTGGCCGCGTCAGCGGGGGCGCCGTCAACTCATCCGGGCCAAGGTAATGGCTCGTTCGGGACACGCGCTCACGCATAAACCGCATGCCCGGCACGCATCGGCGTTCGGCGTGTATGCGACCTTCATGCCGTGCACCCGGAGCTTGAATTTCTGCATCGTCCCCAAGCGCTGATAGTCGGCGGTGTCGATCCGGCGGATGTCGAAAACATTCTCGGGACACACGACTGCGCAATCGGCCTTGCCCTCGCACCGGTTGAAGTTCACAACGGGCACGATCACGCCCGGTGCCTGCTTGCATGCGGATGCCGGCGTATTGCTCATACCGCATCCTCTTGCGGCTTGCCGCGGCCGCGGCCGCAGCGCATGCCCTTCTGAAACTTCTCCCGCTCCTCCGGTGTCATCTGTTCCCACCGGCGCCACTGCCGCCCCCCACGCCAGCCGCCATGGCCCCGGAATCCGCCGAACAAGATCCGGCTCAGGATCAAGAGGCCCAGCGCATGGGCAAAATCGATCGCGCGCGCGCCGACGAACAGCGCAGGGACCACCCAGTTCCATAAGGTCATCACCATCCATCCGAGCACCGCAATGCCCACGATCACCAGCAGCGCCTTGCCGAGGAACCTCAGTCTGAATCTCATCTACCTTCTCCTTTAAATATCCAGTTCGTCATAGACGGCTTGCAAGCGGGCGCGCAGATGCAGCACCGCATAACGCTTGCGCGCCAGCAGCGTGTTCAAAGCCACGCCGCTCTCCGAAGCCAATTCCTTGAAGCTGCGTCCCTCGATCTCGTGGGCCACGAAAATCTCGCGCTGGCTTTCCGGCAGTTCGTCGAGCGCGTGTTGCAGGGCCGCCAAGAGCACCGACCGGGCATAGGCGGCTTCCGGCCCGGCATCGTGTGCAGGCAGCGCCAGATCCAGCCGGTATTCGTCGTCGACGGCATCAGCGTGATCGCTGGTCGCGCTGGTCCCGGCCATCTCGCTCAGCGGCTGCTCTTTCTTCTTTCGGAAGCGGTCGATGATGCGGTTACGCGCCACGCGAAACAGCCAGGCGCTGACTTGTTCAATCGGTTCGGGAAGCCGGTACGCCTGCACGAACTCGTGGAGTACGTCCTGCAGGATGTCTTCGGCGTCGCTTGGATCACGCACGCGACGCCGGATGAAGTTCCCGAGTTTCGTCCGCTCACGCAAGACGGTTGCGGTGATGTCGCTATCTCTATCGATCATCGGGTTCGTGGGCGGCGGCTGTTCCATACAGGTGAAGACGTTTCACGATCGGGAATATTGTGGGCGGCAGGAAAAATTCCGGCGTCAGGTCCAGCGGACGCGCAGGCTGAGCGCTCGCGACGCGAAACGACAGGAGACCACGATTTTGTCCGCTGCGGTGGAATAGGGTGTTTGAGACGGCAGCAGGCGAATTGAATCGCCGCGCCGAAGCTCTTCATGAGCGATAGAGGCGAGGCCGGCACCGGCCGCTCAGCGCCCGCTCGATGTGACGCTGACGTAATCCAGGCAGATGAAACCGCTAGGCGGCGTAGTCACCGTCAGTCGCGACCGAAAGCGCGCGCCAGCGATCGAGCTCGGCTTGCATGCCGGCGAGTTTTGCGTCCGCTGCATTGACGGCAATCGATCCGGCGGCAAAACGCATCGGCGGTTCGGCCTCGTTTGCCAGATCAACTAGTGCTTGTGCGAGCTTCACAGGATCGCCCGGTTGCTGGCCACTGCGTTGTTCGAAGGACAAGCGCAACCGCTCGCGCCGGTCATCGTAGTCGGCCACCAATTTTTTCCCAAACCGAAGCGATTCGCTGGTGAGGAAGTCGGTACGGAAAGGACCGGGCTCGACAATCGTCACGAAGAGACCGAACGGTGCAACTTCCTTCGCCAGGGACTCGGAGAAACCTTCGAGCGCAAACTTGCTGGCGCAGTAAAGCGAGCCCACTTCCGCACCGAGGATACCGGCAAGCGACGAGATGTTGAAGATGCGTCCGTGCCGAGCGGAGCGCATGACGGGCAGTGCAGCCCACGTCACGTTGAAAACGCCGAACAGGTTGGTGGCGAACTGGGCTTGCACGTCCTCGATCGTGTTCTCTTCGAAGAATCCCAGATGGCCGTATCCCGCGTTGTTCACGAGTACGTCGACACCGCCGAATCGCGACACGGCGGCTTCAACCGCTGCGTGCGCCTGGGGTGCGTCCGTCACGTCCAGCGCGATGTTAAGCAGTTGGTCGTTGTCCTGCCCCAGGCTCTTGACGATATCTTCGCGCTTGCGCCCCGTGGCGACGACCCGATCTCCTGCCCGGATCGCGGCCTTGGCAATAAGCGCTCCAAGGCCGCGGCTTGCGCCTGTGATAAACCATGTTTTCTGCATCATTGGCTCCTTGCTGATCAAGCCTCATGGAACCATGATGCGATGCTTGCGCGATAGACCGATCCTCGCGCGTTCTTGCCTGAACGTGCAAAACAGGGTCGTTGACCAGTCAGGTCTTTTGCGGGTCGTGAGATAAAGCTCGCTCTTTCTAAGCGCAATTGGCTTATTCGTCGAGTTCGCTTGTGCAACCGATTAGCCTGGAGGGATTGGCGAGAAAGTCTTCAATGGTGCCCTCGTCTTCGAACAGCATCTTGAGGACGCAGGCTTCGTCATCGGTCAGAACTGCTTCGACCAACTCGCCGTCGCGGCCGATGGTGTCGCAGTCTTCAAGGGTCAACTCGGCTATGACGGCAGAGGACAGTGTGACGGGCCATTTTTCACTGAACGCGACGGTGACCACTTTTCGCGATTCATCGTAGTCTCTGATCTCGACGCTGATGTAGGACATGGTGTCGATCTCTCCAGTGAACGTACCCAGGATGGCTCGCGCTGCAACCCGGCACGAAACGCTACGGAACCAAGTTTAGCAACACACGCTCGTTTATGGGCAATGTCTTTGATGGAGTTTGCGCGCGAATTGCCAGTGAGTGAATGTGCTTTTTAAATGCCACTTTTTCGCGAGCGCAGGCCCTAGCTTTTGTCCAGGGAAGACCGTAATAAGTCATCTGATTGCCGTTTCATTGAACCGGTAAAGTTGGAACGCTTGATGCATAGCAAAGTGGCTAGCCCTTTTCATTCGACAATTTTGCTGCCCAACCGGAGCGTGCCCATGTCATCTGAAACGTTCGAACTTGCCACTCGCTTTTCGCATATCCGGCCACAAGACACCCCTTATGAAGATCAGGGGTTGCGCGATTTTTTTCTTTATCGTGATTTAGGCATCGCAGAAGCGACTGGCGGCAAGGTGATCGCGCAACTCGTGAAAGCCAATAATGCACCAGAGCAAGGCACGGGATGGCACCGTCATGAGGCTGAATTCCACATTGTGATCATGCTCAAGGGCTGGGCGCGCTTCATGTACGGCGACAAAGAGACACTGGTCGCGACCGGCGACTGCGTGCATCAGGCACCGGGGATCGTGCATTACCTCTTCGATTATTCCGAGGACATGGAGTATCTGGAGATAGTCGGGCCTGCCAACTTCACTACCATCGACGCAAAGGGGCCATGCGAGGTTCCCGCTTTCACGCCGTGGCAGAGCCGGCAACCTGCTTGAAATGCGGCTGAGGCGGCGTTCTCGACCAGCATATCAAGGCCCTTCGGACTGCACATTCACATCCATGCGTGGTGCGACAGGGCGTGTGAGCGGCGCCAATGATTGCAAAGGCTGCGCACGCGCGTTGATGACAATCGGGCTTGGCTCGTTGTCGTGGATCATTGCGCGCACGCGCGGATAGATATGGCGCTCCCAACGCTTGCCATTGAACACGCCATAGTGGCCGACACCTGTTTGCACATGGTGGGTCTTCATGTAGGGGCGCAATTTGTTGCACAGTTCCTGCGCGGCAAGCGTCTGGCCGACCGCGCAGATATCGTCGCGCTCGCCTTCAACGGTGAGCAGCGCGGTCCGCCGGATCAATGACGGATCAACGTGGCGCCCGCGTACTTCCAGTTCATGCAGCGGCAATGCGTGCTGTTGAAAGATGGTGTCGACGGTCTCGAGATAAAACTCGGCCGTTAAATCCATGGTCGCGAAGTATTCTTCATAGAATACGCGGATGGCCTCGGCCTTCGCGGGGTCGCCCTTGGCGCTCTGATACACCATGTCTTCGAACGCGTCGAAATGACGTGTCGGATTCATCGACATGAATGCCATCAGTTGGGTGTGGCCGGGATAAACGCGCCGGCCTGCGCCCGCAAAACCCCACGGCACGGCACTGATCAGGTTCCGCTCGAACCATTCAAGCGGTTTGCTCTTCGCCAGCACGTTCACCGAAGTCGGATTGATACGCGTGTCGATAGGCCCGGCCATCAGCGTCATGCTGGCGGGTTGCAGCGGATGATCGTCTGCGGCCATCAGCGACACCGCCGCGAGAGTGGCAACGGTCGGCTGGCAGACCGCCAGCACGTGGGTGTTGGGTCCTAGCGCGACGATAAAGTCAATCACATGCTGGACGTATTCATCAAAGCCAAAGCGGCCCTGCGCCAGCGAGACGTCGCGAGGGTTGATCCAGTCGGTGATGTAGACGTCGTGGTCAGGCAGCAGGGTGCGCACCGTGCCGCGCAGGAGCGTGGCGAAGTGGCCGGACATGGGTGCGATCACCAGCACCCGTGGCTGTTTAGGTCCGCCTTCCTTCGCAAAATGCAGCAACGAACAGAATGGCGTGGCGAACGTGATCTCCTCGGCCACGAGTACGCTCTTGCCGTCCATCTCCACCGAGTCGATAGCGAATGGGCGCCGGCTATGCGTGAGTGCTGACAGTCCCAGCAGATCGCATGTGGCTCGCAGTGACCGGCCTTGAGGTGTATCGGCGAGAAACGGCCACGCATCGAGCGCGTGATGGACCAGTGCCGCGCCGTGGCGCATTGGCAGCGTAAGGTCTGCCATTGCCTGATAGCCGGAGTATGCGAATGGGTTCATCGCCTTTCGCTTGAGCGCGTATTGTCGAGTCGTACAAAACAACGCAATACATATGCCAACGTGCAGCGTCGGCATGAGGGCGGTTAAAAGTGGCACATCCCTTGCAGCATTCCTGAACGCGCACTGGACATGCCGTCTTTTGGTGCGTGTCTGCACTGCGCCGCGAATTTGGGCGCGCGTGTTTCGCCTGAACCGCCGAGGAGCATCAGATGACGAAAGCAACGCTCACTATCAGCAGCAAAAATTATTCGTCGTGGTCGCTGCGAGGCTGGCTGCTCACCAAGTTCAGCGGGCTGCCGTTCGAAGAGTTCGTGATGCCCATGGACGATCCCGGCGCGCGCGCCGAATTGCTGCTGCTCTCGCCATCCATTCTCGTTCCGTGTCTGGTCCATGATGGCATCAAGGTATGGGACACACTCGCGATTGCGGAATACCTGAACGAAGTGCGCCCGAAAGCCGGATTGCTGCCTGCTGACCGGCGCTTGCGCGCGCACTGTCGTTCTATTTGCGGAGAAATGCATTCAGGCTTCGCTTCGTTGCGCTCGGCGTTGCCCATGAATATCAAAGCGCACTTTCCGAACTTCACGATCTGGGCACGCGCGCAGACGGATATCGAACGAGTGACGGCGATTTGGATCGAATGCCTCAAGCAATACGAAGGCCCCTATTTGTTCGGCAGCTTGAGCGCTGCCGATGCGATGTTCGCACCGGTCGTTACGCGCTTTGTTACTTACGACGTCAAGCTCGAGCCGGAGATTGTCGAGTATGCGCAGCGCATTCTCGCCTTGCCGGAGATGCAGCAGTGGATAGCGGATGCGCAGGAGGAGGTCGAGGAGATCGACGAGCTGGATGCCGAGTTTTAAGGCCGCTCGCAACAAGCGAACACCCCTGCGACCTATAAGTAAAAGGAATCGCCACATCAGATATTTTCACTAGACGGGTATCGCTGGATTGAACAGACTCTGTCTCCAATCGCTTCGGCTAGTACGCGAAGCCTGATTGCCTCACATAAGAAGCGCCTGAAGGCGCAACACTGGAGGAGACAATGTTCCATCGACCCAAAGTCAGCCGGTCAATCCTCGCGCTCATGTGCGCGATGTCGTTCATCATGTATCTGGATCGTGTGAATCTGTCGGCTGCCGCCGGCCTGATTCGCGATGACCTGCATCTGACCAACACTGACGTCGGCCTCGTCTTCGCTGCCTTCGCCTACACCTACGCGATCTGTCAGGTAATCGGCGGCTGGTTAAGCGACCGCTTCGGTGCGAAAACCACCCTGATCATCTGCGCGTCTATCTGGATCGTCGCGACCGTTGCTACCGGTTTCGCAGGTGGGGTCGTCACTTTGTTCTGCGCACGGATGTTGTTGGGCGTCGGGGAGGGCGCAGCGCTGCCTGCGCAAGCGCGCGCATTGACGAACTGGTTTCCGGCTGAGAAGCGCGGGTTCGTGCAAGGGCTCACGCACTCTTTCTCACGCCTGGGCAACGCCCTGACGCCGCCGCTGATTGCCTTGCTCGTGGCATTCGCATCATGGCGCGCGTCGTTCATCCTGGTCGGCGTGCTGACTGCGATCTGGGTCTGCGTCTATGCATGGTATTTCACCGATAACCCGCGCAAGCATCGGCACATGAGCGCGGAAGAATCCCTCGGCTTGCCGCCCGAAGGCAAGGTCGTGATTGAAAAGACTCATGCGCCGGTTCCGTGGCGGCGGCTGCTCAAGCGCATCGGCCCGACCATGATTGTCTACTTCTGCTATGGCTGGACCGGCTGGTTGTTCTTCACATGGTTACCCACGTTTTTCATGCATGGACGTGGCCTCGACCTGAAAAGCTCCGCGCTATTTTCGGCGGGAGTATTCCTCTCTGGTGTGCTCGGCAATACCGCGGGCGGCGTGCTGAGCGACCGCATATTGAAACGCACGGGCAACGTGGTGGCGGCGCGGCGTAATGTCATCATTGGCGCGTTTCTTGGTGCGCTCGTATTCCTCGCACCGGTGCTGTTCGTGAAGTCGCTGCCGGTCATGGCTGCGTCCATGAGCCTGTCGTTCTTCTTTCTGGAGATGACTATCGGACCCATCTGGGCGGTGCCGATGGACATTACGCCCAAGCACGTCGGCATTGCGAGCGGCCTGGTGAATGCGGGCTCCGCGGTAGCGGGTATCTTCTCGCCGATCGTATTTGGCTTTGTGGTGGATCACACGGGAAACTGGACGTTGCCGTTCGCTGGTTCAGTCGGCCTGCTTGCTATCGGCATGGTGATGACGTTCTTCATGCGTCCGGATATAGCGCTGGATAAAAGTGCCGATAGCGACGATGAAACCCGCCACGGACTCAAGCTGGCGGACCGCCTTGGTCACTGAGCGAGCGCTGCGCCCCCCCGGATCACATCGATCACGAGTTGAGTCGCCGGCCTGATCCGGCGGTTTTTTCGAAGAATCAGCCCATACGGTGCGAGCCTTCCACGCAATGGCGTTGGCAGTGAAGTCATGGTTTTCAGCGCAACGTAGTACTGCGCGACCGAACTTGGTAGTACCGCCAGCATGTCGGAGTCGCGCAAGAGCGATAGCGTGGTGAGGATCGACGAGGTCTCCACAGTACTGATGGGCGGCGCAACGCGCGACTCGCGAAAGGTCTGGTCGATGATCTGGCGCATCGGGCTCGGATGCGGCTGCACGATCCAGGCATAGTGCGCCAGCTCTGCAAGCTTGGGCCGCGCGCTGGCTCTCGCGGCAGGATGATCCGGCCGCGCGACAATCGATAAAGCCTCCTCCGCCAAGGTTTCGAAACTCAAATCAAGTGCGGGAAAACCATCGGGAATCCGCCCGATCACAATGTCGAGCTGGTCTTGCTGCAACGCTTGCACGAGCACGTCGCTTGTATCGATCTGCACGGAGATCTGCAAGCGAGGGTGCGCTTCTTTCAACGACACAATGGCTTGCGTCAGCAGTTCGGGCGCGGGTGCCATCACGGCGCCGACGCGCACCTTGCCGATATCGCCGGCCTCGATCGCGGCCAGCTCCTCGCGCAGTTCGTCGAGGTCTTCAAACACCACGCGTGCGTAACGCATGACCGCTTCGCCGAAGATGGTCGGCTCCATGCCGCGCGCATGCCGCAAGAATAGCGACACGCCAACGGTGTCCTCCAGCTCCTGCAGCGCTTTGGTCGCGGCGGGCTGAGTCATCGCGAGTTCGTCGGCGGCGCGGCGAAGCGATCCGGTTTCCGAGAGCGCCACCATGAGTTGCAGGTGG